>ENA-UPTB01001065-UPTB01001065.1-human-gut-metagenome-genome-assembly--contig:-NODE-1065-length-25570-cov-53.526694_pt1 | contig 25570 bp, 14 predicted proteins | sample MGYA00250046_ERZ773369 | MGnify/ENA primary metagenome ERZ773369 (study PRJEB29103, sample SAMN06111938) | human gut metagenome | biome: human gut; feature: ankylosing spondylitis patient; material... | reverse complement strand
TGTTTTTAATTCGTAATAGCTCGCTATTACTCATTAAAAGCCAAACAAAATCCACTCTTCTAAAATAACAAAATCCAGGCAAGCCCTAATGACCGATTCGGGTTTAATTCCGCCAACGTGTTAATATCCTACCTTATAGTATATTTCTTGATTAGTGTTAAGGAAACCTTCAGTTTTGCCTTCTCCATTGAGCAATATCTATTAAAAAAGTATTTAGCGTGATTTCTAATCGTCTGATTTGCCGTAATATAATGTTAAAAAATATTACAAACTATTTGAGGTATTGAAATTAATTCCTATTTTTGCAACGCTATTTCGGAAATATTATGAACAAACAATAAAAACACTTGTGATTGTCGTAACCTTAGACGCTTCCAATTCAGTCATCGTACTGACATTATAGGGTTATCGGCTTTCGATGGTTTTCCTGTGGAAATAGTTCCTGCGGTATCGACCATTCAAGTATTCTAGATATTGTGAGATAAAACAACGAAACTTTTTTTTTTATTTATATAACTATTAAAAATGTGAAAAATATTTACTTTACTTTTTGTTGTCTGCCAGTTGGTATGTACATCATCAAGGTGCGCACGGCAGACGGCAATGTACAGAGTGTAAAACTTAATATCAATAAATAATCATTATGAGAAACAACAGAAATAAGTTGTTTCTGTTATCCATCGCAAGTCTTCCCCTCTTTGTGGGGGACTTGTTTGGCATGACAGGAACTCCATTGATGCCAGCCCCACAGGCTGTTATCACCAAGGCAACAGTAACAAAGAAAGATGCAGGTATGCGTCTCGGTCCGAGTGAGACATATAAGAGCATTGGCAAATACCGTATCCCTGTATCACAGGTTGAGGAAGACACTCCAGTGTCTCACACCATGTGTCAGGCTATCCGCCTCCCGGCAAGCCTGCTCAACAAGTATGTCGGCTGCAAGATCGACTCTATAGAGGTTGTGCTCGGTGCAAGAACCGGTAATGGCCTGTCTCCTGACGACGAGGCAGTAGAGGGTGTGAAGCGTGGCAATGGTCTCACTGCTTTCGTATGTAAGGATCTTGACAAGTTAATCGAGGGAGATGTCCTCACTTCGGTATCTACACAGGATTACGCTTCCGGTTACAACAAGTTCAAGTTCAACAACTCTGTGACCATCGAGAAAGACCAGGATCTCTATCTCGGTTATTATATCATCCTTAACCCAGGCGAGAACCTCGACGCCGTCGCTTTCGACGATCCTATCGTGATGGGTTATTCCGGTGAGAAGGGCAACTCGTTCCTCGCCCTCGACTTCCGCTGGCAGAGCAACAGCAGTTTTCCTATGGCTGTGAACGGACAGCCATATTATATGAACGCTGCCATCCGCGGTATCGCTTCCGGCGACAAGTTCCCTGACGGTGACGTAGGTCTCATCAGCCTCTCTCCTGGCAACGACTACTACGTGGAGTGCAATTCACCAGCCACATATCAGGCTAAGATCCGCAACTACAGTCCTGAGACTGTGAAGAGCATGGAGTTCTCTGTATCAGTAAACGGCAAGGAGTCTGACAACGTAGTGTTGAACGACCTCAACGTGCCGAGTCACGAGATCACCACTATCGACGTGCCAGGCGTGAAGATCAACCATGAGGGTAACCTCGACGTGAAGCTCACTGTAAAGAAGGTGAACGGTGTTGACGATTCGGATGTTGCCGACAACGAGATGACTTCAAGCAGCTTCGCATATCGCGAGGGCGGTCAGATTCTTCGTCGTAACGTGCTCCTCGAGCAGTTCACATCAGAGGGCTACAGTGAAGCAGAATTTGTGGACGAGTCATACAAGGAGTTCCTGGCAGACCAGAGCAACGTTATCTGGGTTAAGCACCATGTCAAGACGGGCAAGGGCTTCGTAGACCAGTTCGTTACCGACTTCGAGAAGAAATATGTTTCTCTCTATGGCGGTGCTTCAACATTTTTCCCGGCAGCTTGTTTCGACCGTATGAAGTTCCTCGGCATGCAAGATCCAGGTCCTGCTTACTTTGTAGAGAGCAATGTGGCATTTGAAGCTATGCTCGGCAACGTGAACCTGATTCCTTCGTTCGCAGAGCTTAACGTCCGTCCAAAGCACAACGAGGCTGACAACACTATCACCGTCAAGGTGAACTTGAACACTCAGGCTAATGTGATGCCTGGTCAGACAGACCTCCGCCTCACTACATGGCTCGTTGAGGACGGTATCGTGAGCACAGAGCAGAAGGGCGTAAGCGGTGAGTATATCCAGGACGGTGTTATCCGTGCCGTGCTCAGCGAGGACGTTTGGGGTGACAAGGTGGACATCAGCAGCTACTCTGCAAGCAAGGAGTACAGCATCGCCGTTGATCCAAAATGGAACCTCGCAAATATGCGCGTCGTTTCATTCCTGAGCAACTACGATCCTACAAACAAGGTTTACCAGCTCTACAACAGCCGCGAGTCTAAGGTACAGGTGTCTTCAGGCATCAGTTCTGTAGTCCGCACCCCAGACTCTATGGTAACAGTGACCGACGGCAACGTTGAGGCTATCAACGGCAACACACTGGTTGGCGTTCACGACCTCTCCGGCCGTAGCTTCACTGGCAAGAACCTGCCTAAGGGTATGTACATCGTTACAGTTTCTGACGGCAAGCAGCAGTCTGCTGTCAAGGTTGTAGTGAAGTAATATGAACGACCACGTGATGAATGATCCGCGCCGCAAGTGATTGCAGAATCCGGCGGAGTGGATGATCAGAAGAACGAAAAGCGACGGATAATCAGTTTTCCGTCAGCTACAGATACAAGTCTAAGCTCCAGGGTGAAAATTCCCTGGGGCTTATTCCCCAAACACACGTACAGACACAGTCAACTTGCTCGTCTCAAGTTATGCTTATTGACACAAGAAGACATTACCTTTATTTGTAATAACTAACAATACTTTCACAATGAGAAAAAACTTACTTATATTCCTTTTTCTCTTGCTCTTCTCCACATCAGCACTTGCAGTGGAAAGAGTGATCAAATGGGGATATAGCACAACAGACATCGACGGTGAGTTCGGCATGAGTTCATCTACCGGCGGTGCCATCTACATTCCTGCCGAAGTGGCACAGCTCTACAAAGGTTTCACTCTGAAAGGCGTTATGGCAGGACTTGCTGCCGACGCAAGCAGCGTGACCGTATTCGCCACGAAAACACTCGGAGGAACCAACCTCGCCTCTGCCACGAAATCAAACGTAGGCAAGGGTGACAATGAAATTGAATTCGACGCCCCATATACGATAGACGGTGACGCCTTCTATGTGGGCTATACATACAGCGGATCTGCAAATGCCCTGGGATGCTGCAACCTGAAGAGCCAGGATGGCTGCTGGGTGAACATCGGCGGATCATGGCAGAACTATGCTTCGCAGAACAAGACGCTGAATATCCGCGCAATGATTGCAGGCGACTCAAAGGAACTGCCTAACGACGCAGCGCTGCTCACTCTGCAGGAGGGAGCAGAGGTGGAACTCGGCAAGACACTGACGCTGACTGGACGATACATCTCTTTCAGTCCCAACTTCACAAAGAAATATTCTCTCCTCATCAGCATTGATGGAGTGGAGCAGAAGACGGAGGAGATATCAAAGATAAACGTTGGACCTAACGTGGAGAACTCTTTCAAGGTGGAACTCGACCCGTTCACAAGCGTAGGCACACACACCGTGAGCATCACGCTGACCAAATTCGGCACTGCCGACGATGCCTATGCTGGCAACAATACCGTTACCACTACAGTGAACGTGAAGCAGAAGATACCTGTGCGCCGTCATGTGCTTGAGACATATACGTCCCTCGACTGCGGATGGTGCCCCGGAGCAGGTGTCGCCATGAAACGCCTGTATGAGAAATTTCCGGACAACTTCATCGGTATAGAGGTGTATGGTGACTTTTTCACATCACTCTATGCCCCTTCTTACAGTGAGTTCGCTTTCGCCTATACCCCAGTCAGCAAGCTCAACCGCAACTATAACGTAGACTCTCCAACATCTACATCAGGAACAATTACATATATCAATTATCTTGGATTGAAGAGCGACGTGGACGTTACGGTGAAGGGCAGCATCGTGCCCGGAACACAGAACCAGGTGGAGGCTGTCGCTACTGCAGAGTTCGTCAACTCACAGTCGCTTGCCAACTACCGTTGGGCATTCGTCGTGACAGAGAATGATGTCTGCGACAAGGGATACGAACAGAAGAACTACTATGCCGGAGGCGGCCACGGCTCCATGGACGGATGGGAGAACTACGGTAGCTATACCACTGCTGTTCCGCCGACCCATGTGGCACGTGCCATCTACGACTACAACGGCGTGTACGGAAGTTTCCCGTCAAGCGTTACTGCCTTCGAACCGGTGGAGTATAGAAAGGTGCTCGAATTGCCGGGTAACATCGCCGATAATACCAAGCTCAATATCATCGCCCTGCTCTTCAACTCTATCAGCGGCGAGATTATCAATGCCTGCGAGGCACAGATCACCGGCGGCACCTCGTCGATAGCCGATGTACAGGACACCGCATCGCCAAACATCGCCGTTGCCAACGGCAGTATCATCGCCGACGGCGCTCTGAGCGTTTATACCGCGAACGGCGAGCAGGTGGAGAATGCCAACCTCAAGAGCGGACTCTATGTGGTGAGAGTGGTGAAAGACGGAAATACAATGACAAAGAAAGTGTTAGTGAAATAATTAATCCTATATTTAATCTATAAGAACTTAAAAATGAAAAGACTATCATTGATCCTCATGGCAGTGCTCATGTCAGTTACCGTAGCGCTTGCCGATCAGTATTGCTTCTTCGGCTACGGCACAACCACACAGACTGGTGTGCTCACGGAGAACACATCAGCTAAGTGTGCTATCTACATTCCGGCAGAAGTGGCAAGCCGCTACAAGGGATGCTACATCAATAAGGTGAGAGTGGGTCTCGCATCAAGATTCACCACTCTGAAGGTGTTTATCACCAAAGATCTCAACTCTTATGACGTTACAGGTACATCAGACGCAGCATATAGCGGAACAACCGACGTGCAGACAACAGAAAAGTTTCAGATCAGCGGAGAAGAGGGCTTCTACGTAGGTTATGAAGTGACAGGTACAGCTCCTATCGTTGCCGTTTCTAACGTATACAACGAGAACGGTTGCTGGGCTGACCTCGGCGACGGATGGAAGAACTATGCTGCAGAGGGCGAAACAAAGTCTCCAGTGCTTTGTCTCGACGCTCGTATCAGCGGTGAAAAGGTGCCACTGGACGCTTGTCTGATATCTGCAAACAGCACAGTTTCTACAGTCGGCGAGCCAGCAACACTCTCTGCTACAGTAAAGAACCAGTGCTATACCAAGATCACGAAGCTCAGCGTGGCTTACTCTATCGACGGTGGCGAGGAGAAGACAGCCGAGAGCGGCAAGATAAACATCCTTACAGGTAAGGACGCAGTCGTTACATTCACTGACCCGGAGGCTAATCTGGCTCTTGGCGTGCACGACGTGAAGATGCGTATCCTTCAGGTAAACGGCAAGGACGACGAGGTGGCTGACAACAACAGCGGTGAGTCTCTCATCAACGTTCTGCAGTTCGTTCCCGGCAAGCGTCTCTTCGTTGAGGAGCAGACCGGTATCGACTGTGGCTTCTGTCCACGTGGTATCGTAGGATTCCAGTATATGAGCGAGAAATATCCTTCACAGTTCGTTGGCGTTGCAGTACACTGCTATGACGGCAATGGTCCTCTCGCTCCATCAGACTATGCTGATTTCGTAAGAAATCTGATCAACGGCGGTTTCCCTGGCTCTACAGTAATGCGCCAGAACTCGACATCTCCATCAGGCGAAAACCTGGAGGTAATCCTGAAGAACCTCAGCAAGATTTCTCCAGAGATGCACATCGATGTAGAGTCTAAGCTCTCTGCAGACGAGAAATCTGTTGACGTTACAGCAATGGTAACTCCTCTCATCAAGAAGGCAGGTGCACGCTACAAGCTTGGTTTTATCCTCACTGAGGACAATGTGACAGGTTATAGCCAGGCAAACTACTTCTCAGGTGGCTCATACGGCGAGATGGGGGGCTGGGAGAACAAGGGTGGCTATGTAAGCGATCCTTTGCAGCATGTTGCCCGTGCTACCTTCGGTTATGAGGGTATCGAGGGAAGCATTCCCACAGAGTTCAACCTCAACGAGGTAATCAACTACAACGTTCAGATTCCTATCCCTTCAACAGTTCAGAACAAGAAGAACCTCAACGCTATCGCTATCCTCATCGACTCTCTCACAGGTTATGTAGACAACGCCGCTGAGGCACACGTTGGCGCTAACTCTGCAGACTGCATCGAGACAACAGAGAATGCCGCTTCACCAGTGGTACGCATCCAGAACGGCAACCTCGTTGTTGACGGTTACAACGGAAACGTTAAGGTTTATACCCTCGACGGAACACAGGTTGCTCCAACATCTCTCTCTCACGGCATCTACGTAGTGAAGGGTGAGGGCGCCCAGCAGTTCGTAAAGCGTATCGCTTACTAATCAGATATCAGTGCGTCGCTTACTAATCAGATAAAAAGCGCATCGTTTCATAACCTGATAGTTTTCTCTATCAGTTAGGAAACTTCTCGCAATACTTTAAAGTGTATCAAGTTCGGGACCGTCCCGTTTCTTGATACACTTTTTCAGTTCAAAGACTACTCTTCGTGTCATGGTGATTCTTAGGGGGGCAGCTGCAAGCAAACCATTCCCTCCCCAACGGGGGAGGACAGGTGGGGGCTGATTTCTGCAATCTTTTCATATCCTATAATTATGATTTATGAATTGATGCATCAGCCCCCTCTCGTTCTCCCCCGTAGGGGAGATGCAGGTTACTTTTAATTGTGGTAAGCTATTGAATATCAGACAATATGGAGTATCTGTCCCTCCCCTACGGGGGAGGCTAGGTGGGGGCTGATGCCAATAATATAGGAGATGCAGGTTACCTTTCCGTGTAATATGCTGTTGTACTATCGTATTTTGAATCATTGTCGCATGAGATGCTGGTTACTCTTCCGTTCAAAAACTGCCATTGGGGTCAATCAGCTTACCAGCGGTCAATAATGAATGTTGAATGTTGAATATTGAATAATGAATGTTGAATATTGAATTGAAAACCATAACATTATTCTTGTTCTAATGCCATTTTTTCAAATAAACCCAAGAAAGCAACAATTTTTATGATACATTTATCTCATATAGATAGGAAATACAAATATTAATTAGTAAATTTGCAGCCAAATACGTATTACTTTTTTAAATTATGACACTTGACGCATTGACAGCCGTATCACCAATCGACGGCCGCTATAGAGGAAAAACAGAGAAATTGGCAGATTATTTCTCAGAGTATGCTTTGATAAAATACCGCATCCGTGTGGAAATCGAATATTTCATAACGCTTTGCGAATTGCCTTTGCCACAGCTGGCAGACTTCGATCACAAACATTTCGACAGCCTCCGCGACATATACCGCAAGTTTGACGAGGAGGGCGCATCGCGCGTCAAGGATATCGAGAAGATAACCAACCACGACGTGAAGGCCGTGGAATATTATATCAAGGAACAGCTCGACAAACTCGGAGATTTCGAGAAATACAAGGAGTTCATTCACTTCGGACTCACATCGCAGGATATTAACAACACATCCGTGCCTCTCTCCATCAAGGATGCCCTCAACGAGGTCTACATCCCGCAGATTGAGGAACTGACAGAACAGCTGAAGACCTATGCTGAGGAGTGGAAAGACGTGCCTATGCTCGCCAAGACCCACGGTCAGCCGGCTTCTCCAACCCGTCTGGGCAAGGAAATCATGGTCTTCGCATATCGTCTCGACAAACAGGTGGAGATGCTCAAGGCTTGTCCTATGACAGCCAAGTTCGGAGGTGCTACCGGAAACTTCAACGCCCACCACGTGGCTTATCCGGAATACGACTGGCGCGAGTTCGGCAACAAGTTCGTAAGCGAGAAGCTCGGTCTGGAGCGTGAGCAGTATACCACACAGATCAGCAACTACGATTGCCTCGGTGCCGTGTTCGACGCTTTACGCCGTATCAACACTATAATCATCGACCTCGACCGCGACTTCTGGATGTATATCTCAATGGAATACTTCAAGCAGAAGATAAAGGCAGGCGAAGTAGGCTCAAGCGCTATGCCACACAAGGTGAATCCTATCGACTTCGAGAACAGCGAGGGCAACATGGGAATGGCAAACGCAATACTCCAGTTCCTGGCTCAGAAGCTCCCTGTAAGCCGTCTGCAGCGCGACCTCACCGACTCTACGGTGCTCCGCAACGTAGGCGTACCGATGGGCCACGGCATGATTGCAATGCAGAGCACCCTCAAGGGACTCCGCAAGCTCATCCTCAACGAACATAAGATAAGCGAAGACCTCGACAACACATGGGCCGTGGTGGCTGAGGCGATACAGACAGTATTGCGTCGCGAGGCTTACCCACATCCTTATGAGGCACTCAAGGCCCTCACCCGTACCAATAAGACAATGACGGAGGAGACAATCCATGAGTTCATCAAGACTCTTAATGTCAGTGATGCCGTGAAGGCTGAGCTGATGGCTATCACGCCACACTCATACACTGGCATCTGATTATAAACAATATCTTTTTATTTACAGCCGTGAGGCTATTTCAACAAACAACTATTAATTATTATGGCAGAAGAATTCGACAACAAGACGGAGAACATATCCGCACAGAGTAACGGGGGTGGCCGCGAGGGCTATCGCTCGAATGATTATCAAGGTGGAGGCTATCGCAGCAACGGCGGACGTACCATGCGTCCTCGTATCGGCGGAGCCCAGCGCGCCTACAGCACAAATCGTAGCTATGACAACAACAATGACGGCGGCTTCCGTCCGGAAGGTTTCGGCGCAGGTTTGCAGCACGACAACAACGGCGGCTATCAGCAGCGTGGCGGTCAGGGCGGCTATCGTCCTCGCTACAACCAGGGCGGCGACAACGGCGGCTATCAGCAGCGTGGCGGTCAGGGCGGCTATCGTCCTCGCTACAACCAGGACGGCGACAACGGCGGCTACCAGCCGCGTGGCGGTTATCAGCAGCGCGGCGGTCAGGGCGGTTATCAGCAGCGCGGCGGTCAGGGCGGTTATGGCAACCGTCAGGGCGGTTATCAGCAGCGCGGCGGCCAGGGCGGTTATGGCAACCGTCAGGGTGGCTATCAGCAGCGTGGCGGTCAGGGCGGTTATGGCAACCGTCAGGGTGGCTATCGTCCTCGCACAGCCGACTACGATCCAAATGCAAAGTACAGTCTCAAGAAGAGAATAGAATATAAGGAAGTCAACGTAGACCCGGATGCACCGGTACGTCTGAACAAGTTCCTCGCCAACGCCGGCGTTTGCAGCCGTCGTGAGGCCGACGCATTCATCCAGGCAGGTGTGGTTACCGTCAACGGACAGGTAGTCACAGAGCTCGGTACAAAGGTGAAGCGCAGCGACGAGATCAAGTTCCACGACCAGAACGTGTCTCTCGAGAAGAAGGTCTACGTGCTCCTCAACAAGCCAAAGGACTATGTTACAACAAGCGACGACCCACAGCAGCGCAAGACTGTGATGGACCTCGTGAAGAACGTTTGTCCTGAGCGTATCTATCCTGTAGGACGCCTCGACAGAAACACCACCGGTGTGCTTCTGCTCACCAACGACGGCGACCTCGCCAGCAAGCTCACACATCCTAAGTTCTTGAAGAAGAAGGTCTACCACGTATACCTCGACAAGAACGTCACTGCCCACGACATGCAGCAGATTGCAGAGGGCATCACTCTCGACGACGGTGAGGTGCATGCAGACGCCATCGAGTATGCTCATCCTACAGACAAGAGCCAGGTGGGCATCGAGATCCATAGCGGCCGCAACCGTATCGTGCGCCGTATCTTCGAAAGCCTCGGCTATAGAGTGGTGAAGCTCGACCGCGTGCAGTTTGCAGGACTCACAAAGAAGAACCTGCGTCGTGGCGACTGGCGCTTCCTCACCGAGAAGGAGGTTGACATGCTGCGCATGGGAGCGTTCGAATAATCGAATACAACTATAAGGAAGGCTCAGAGAAGGACTCTGGGCTTTCTGAGTTTTTCTTCACAGCGGCGGATTGTCACATCCGGCAGCTGTGACAAAGAATAGCAAAACAACAAGAAATCAACTCAATATGAAAAGAACAAAAGTTGTTGACGCGTTGAAGCTCACCGATTTCGGTTCAACGGTCAACGTGAAAGGCTGGGTTAGGACACACCGCAGCAGCAAGGCTGTAGACTTCATCGCCCTTAACGACGGTTCTACGATAAAGAATATACAGGTTGTAGTAGACCCATCAAAGTTTGATGCCGAGATGCTCAAGAAGATCACCACAGGTTCGTGCATCAGCGCCACCGGTGTTCTCGTTGAGAGCCAGGGTGCCGGTCAGACGGTAGAGATCCAGTGTGAGAGCCTCGAGGTGTATGGGCTTTGCGGCAGCGACTATCCGATGCAGAAGAAGGGACAGAGCTTCGAGTATATGCGTCAGTATGCCCACATGCGTCTGCGTACCAACACTTTCGGTGCCGTGATGCGCATCCGTCATAACATGGCGATGGCTATACACACATATTTCCATGAGCATGGATTCTTCTATTTCCATTCTCCTATCATCACGGCGAGCGACTGCGAGGGAGCCGGACAGATGTTCCAGGTTACCACAAAGAACCTCTACGACCTGAAGAAGGACGAGGACGGCAAGATAAAGTATGATGACGACTTCTTCGGAAAGCAGACATCGCTTACGGTGAGCGGACAGCTCGAGGGTGAGCTTGGAGCAACGGCTCTCGGCGCTATCTATACCTTCGGTCCTACCTTCCGTGCAGAGAATTCCAACACTCCACGCCACCTTGCAGAGTTCTGGATGGTGGAGCCGGAGGTGGCATTCATCGACCTCACCGACCTGATGGACCTTGAGGAAGACTTCATCAAATATTGTATCCGCTGGGCTCTCGAGCATTGTCAGGACGACCTGGAGTTCCTCAACAAGATGATAGACAAGGGACTCATCGAGCGTCTGAAGGGCGTTCTCGAGTCAGACTTCGTACGTCTGCCATACACCGAGGGTATCAAGATTCTGCAGGACGCCATCGCCAAGGGCAGAAAGTTCGAGTTCCCATGTGAGTGGGGCGACGACCTCGCTTCTGAGCATGAGCGCTACCTCGTGGAGGAATACTTCAAGAAGCCTGTCATCATGACAAACTATCCTAAGGCTATCAAGGCATTCTATATGAAGATAGACGATGAGGAGTCTGGATTCGGCGGCAAGAGCGGCCAGACCGTTCAGGGCACCGACGTTCTCTTCCCGCAGATCGGCGAGATTATCGGCGGTTCCGTACGTGAGGAGAGCCTTGAGAAGCTGACGGCAGAAATCAATGAGCGCCATATCCCGATGAAGGATATGTGGTGGTATCTCGACACACGTAAGTACGGAACATGTCCTCACGGTGGTTTCGGACTCGGTTTCGAGCGTCTCATCCTCTTCGTCACAGGTATGCAGAACATCCGCGACGTGATTCCTTTCCCAAGGACACCTAAGACGGCAGAGTTCTAATCGACAACGTACATACTTTTCTTTAAGACTATTAATAATGAAGCCTGGGAATCGCACCGCTTGCGATAACCCAGGCTTTTTAGTTCATTAGGGATAAAAATACTACATTGAATGTCCTGATGGCCGTTTCGTTTTAAACCCAAATCGGTTATTAGGGCTTGCTTGGATTTTGTTATTTTAGAAGAGTGGATTTTGTTTGGCTTTTAATGAGTAATAGCGAGCTATTGCGAATTAAAAACAAGCAAAAGACACCTTATAAAAAACAAAAGACTGCAAGCAGTTATTAAAATTACACTTTAAACGTCCTAATGACCGATTTGGGTTAAATCCATTATCCATACAATTACGCCGACAGAAATATATGTCCGGATTTTCCCCCACAGCGTGGGGAATGAAACCCCACATTAGGGGGTGTTGTTCCCCACGCTGTGGGGGAATTTTGCGGTAATCCTTATCGTAGTGTCGTTCCAGTCGGTTATCCCTCTATTTCTCCACCAATACGATACCCATGCCGCCCTCTTCCAGCGTTATGATATGGCGCTTATACAAGTCGCCTATAGCCTTCTTGAAAGTCTTCTTGCTCACCTGGAAGCGGTCGTAGATATCTTCTGCGTTGCTCTTGTCGCCAAGGTTGCAGTAGCCGTTGTTCTCCTTGAGGTAGTCGAGCAGGGCGTCGGAAAATTCTCTCGACAGCTTCTTTCCCGTTGGCTGCAGCGTAACGTCGATCTTGCCGTCAGGACGCACGGTGCCGATATATCCCTTCATGCGGTCGCCGGTGTGGATATATTTGAATATCTGGTCCTTGTATACCAGTCCGCCGTATTTGTTGTCTATAATCACCTTGAATCCCAGATCCGTCTTCTGCCATACCAGCAGGTCCACCTCCTGTCCGTGTCTGTAGTCAGGAGTCTCCTCGCTGAGATAGCGCTCCACCTTTGCCGAAGCCATGATGCGGTAGCTCTCCTTGTCGAGGTGTATGTGTACGATATACGAGTTGCCCCTCACCATCTTCATCTTCTGTTCGCGGAAGGGGCAGAAGAGGTCCTTCATCAGTCCCCAGTCGAGAAATGCTCCGAACTGGTTTGTCCAAGCCACTTCGAGGTAAGCAAACTCACCCACCATCGCCTTCGGTGTCAGCGTGGTGGCTACGGGACGCTCGTCCTGGTCGAGATATACGAACACGTCGAGAGTGTCGCCCGGTTTGCAGCCCTCCGGCACGTAGCGTGTTGGCAACAGGATTTCACCCTCGTCGCCACCGTCGAGATACATGCCGAAGTCCACTTCCTTCACCACCTTCATGGTGTTCATTTCGCCTAATTTTATTCCTTTCATAGTTTGTCGCTTTTTCTTCTTTTTCGTTTACTTTCCTGACTCGCTTCCCGTTTCCGCATCCGTTCTCACTTCTGTTCCTGAATTCTGTGATGCCGGCATTTCCGTTTCTGCGTCAGCTTCAGCATCCTGTGATGCCTTCGGTTCCGTTTCCTTCTCCAGCATACCGTCCCTCATCTTTATCGTGCGGTCGGTGATGCTTGCCAGCTGTTCGTCGTGGGTCACGATGATGAAAGTCTGTCCCGTCTTGTCGCGCAGGTCGAAGAAGAGCTGATGCAGCTCCGCCTTGTTCTTGGAGTCGAGGCTTCCCGACGGTTCATCGGCGAGCACCACAGCCGGGTTGTTCACCAGAGCCCTTGCCACTGCCACACGCTGCTTCTCTCCGCCCGACAGTTCGTTGGGCTTATGCTTGGCGCGGTCGGCGAGTCCCATGAAGTCCAGCAGTTCCATGCCACGTTTCTTAGCCTCGCTTTTCGACATTCCCGCTATGAAGGCAGGAATCATGATATTCTCAAGCGCCGTGAATTCTGGCAGCAGCTGATGAAACTGGAACACGAAGCCGATGTTTCTGTTGCGGAAGTCGGAGAGCTTCTTCTGGTTCAGTCTTCTCACGTCAACTCCGTCAATCATTATCTCCCCGCTGTCAGGCGAGTCGAGCGTACCGATTATCTGGAGCAGTGTGGACTTTCCCGCACCGCTCGGTCCCACGATGCTCACCACCTCTCCTTTGTCTATATGCAGGTCGATGCTCTTGAGCACCTGCAGTGAACCGAAGCTCTTTGTGATATTCTTTATGTCGATCATTGTCTGTTATAATTGTCGGTTTATTGTTGTCTTCCGTTTCCTCCCGTGGCTTGTCATGATGCGTCGGAGCGTCCTTTGTCTATCTTCTTCATCACCCAGTTTACTATCGAAGAGTAAGCGCTGTCAACGGAGTGATGCTGTGGTGCCGTGAATGTCATGTCCTCTGGCGACTGTCCGTTCTGGTCGGGGAACACCACCATCAGGTTATGCTCGTGGTAGTGTCGGTATAGCTCCAGCGGCAGCCGTTCGAACACCGGTTTGTATGACACCGTGCCCTGTCTTGCCGAAATCACCACGAGCATGTGGTCGCTACTCATCTGCTGCGCCAGCTGTGTGAATTCCTTCCAGTGTTCCATCAATACATATTCTGCCCTCACTCCCGGGTGCTGGTTGCGTATATATTCATTGATGAGCGATGTCGATTCTATCCTTCCGTGGAATATTATCCGGCAGCTCAGGTTTTCAGCCAGTCTCGCCAGCCTCTCTATCCAGCGGTAGAAACCCTGTTCGAACTCCACTCTCGACGGCACCGCCACAAGAATCCTCCTCAGCGTGTTCAGCGGCCTGTTGCACCGGCATAGTATAATCTGCCTGTTCAGCTGGTTCACGAGGTCTGGTGTGAATATCCCCCAGAACTTGTCGCCGTCGGTCTTCTTCTCGTGCAGTCCCATTATTATTTCCGATGCGTCATACTCCTTGAAGGCGTGTATGATGCCGTTTGTGATGTTTGTTGCGAGCCGGCTCTGCGTGAGCATCCTCACGTCTACGGCACTTGCCATCTTCGCCGCTTCCTCCAGTGTGCGCTTTCCGAGCGCCTGGAATTTCTGGCTGTCCTCGTCGTCATACACCACGTTGAGACCTATCAGTCCGCGGTTCAGCTTGTTGTTGTGCATCATGAGCGCCATGCTCATCAGCGTCTCTATCTGTCCGCCCGATCTCAGCGGCACGAGAATCTTCTCGTCGTCGTTCTTCCCTTCGCTTTCAGACGCCAGTCCCTCGGTCAGCGTTATCTTCTGCGAGGCGTTGTCGGTCATCATCGATCCGAAGACACACGTGAAGAGAATCATTATCACCACGGCGTTGAGCATGTCGGAGTCAACGAGATATTCGCCCGGTGTGGTCTGCAGTTTCATTCCCACCATCACGATGGCGATAGATCCGGCGGCATGCGACGATGTGAGTCCGAACATCATGTTGCCGTTAGACCATGGCATCCTGAACACGCCCTTCATGACGTATGCCGCCAGTCCTTTGCCCAGCGTGCCGAAGAATATGATGCAGAATATCACGAAAACAGTGTGCCATCCAGTGAACAGCACCCTCACGTTTATCAGCATTCCCACTCCGATGAGGAAATATGGTATGAAGAGCGCATTGCCCGTGAACTCCAGTCTGTTCATCAGCGGCGACACGTGGGGTATGTAGCGGTTCAGGATCAGTCCGGCGAAGAACGCTCCGAACACCCCTTCCAGTCCGATGAACCCCGATACCGCCGCACTGAGGAACATCAGCGCCATCACGAAAATATACTGCGCCACGGCATCCGAATACCGCCTCAGAAACCATCGTGCCATCCTCGGCAGCAGCATTAGTCCGCCTGCCACAAACAGGAATATCTTCAGCAGGAACAGGCACCAGAATCCCACTCCGGCGCCGCTGCCGAACGAACCCACTATGGCTGCCAGCACCACCAGCGCCAGCGTCAGGGCTATCATCGAAGCCCCCACACACAGTGTCACGCTGACATGACGTTGCAGTCCGTATTTGCATACGATAGGGTAGGCGATGAGCGTGTTTGATGCCATGATGCTGCTGATGAGCAGCGTTGCCGTGGGGTTATAGTTGAGCAGGTAGCTGCTCGCCCAGTAGGTCAGTGCGAAAGGCAACAGGAAGGTGAGCAGTCCGAACAGCGCCACCTTCTTGCCGTTGCTCTTCAGTCCCTCGATGTCCATCTCCAGTCCGGCGAGAAACATGATATAGTAAAGTCCCACCTTCCCGAACAGTTCGAAGCTGCTGTCGCGCTCCAGAATGTTCAGACCGTATTTGCCCACTACCACACCTGCGAGCACCATTCCCACGATGTGCGGAATGCGCAGTTTCCCCATCACGATAGGTGCCGCGAGGATTATGAAGAGCACGACGAAGAAAATCATCGTCGGGTCTGTAATAGGCAGGTAATTGAAAGTATCCGGTATCATAATGCACTAAATTTAATGCAAAGGTGCAAAAAAAATGTTAGAATTGGCGAGATGTACATCGAAAGTTGTAATTTTGCAATAATAATTAAGATAAACGTGCGATTATTAAACACAAATCAAATTAAAAAGTAGATATGAAAGTAGCAATAGTAGGCGCAAGCGGTGCCGTGGGGCAGGAGTTCCTGCGTATCCTTGCTGAGAGAGATTTCCCTATGGACGACCTCGTGTTGTTCGGTTCTGAGCGTTCGGCAGGCAGAAAATACACCTTCAAGGGCAAGGAATATGAGGTGAAGCTTCTTCAGCACAACGATGACTTCAAGGATATCGACATCGCCTTCACCTCGGCCGGCGGCAGCACATCAGAAGAGTTTGCCGGCACCATAACGAAATACGGTTGCGTGATGATCGACAATTCCAGTGCCTTCCGCATGTGCGACGATGTGCCTCTGGTAGTGCCTGAAGTGAATGCCGAGGATGCCCTGAAGCGTCCGCGCGGCATTATCGCCAACCCCAACTGCACCACGATAATGATGGTGGTGGTGCTGAACCCCATCGACAAGCTGAGTCACATCAGAAAGATACACATCGCCTCATACCAGAGCGCTTCGGGAGCAGGAGCGGCTGCCATGGCGGAGCTGGAGCAGCAATACAGGGACATCCTGGAGACGGGCAGCACCACACACGTGGAGAAATTCCCTCATCAGCTTGCCTACAACGTGATTCCGCAGATAGACAAGATGACTCCTAACGACTATACCAAGGAGGAGATGAAAATGTATAACGAGACACGCAAGATAATGCACTCCGATGTACGCACGAGTGCCACCTGTGTGCGCGTGTCGTCATTGCGCTCACATTCAGAGAGCGTGTGGTTCGAGACCGAGCGTCCGCTCACCGTGGAGGAAATCCGCGAGGCACTGAAGGCAGCGCCGGGAGTGACCCTCGAAGACGACCCTCAGAACTATGTATATCCGATGCCTCTGGAGAGTGCCGGCCACGATGATGTGTATGTGGGCCGTGTGCGCAAGGATCTTGCCGACGACAACGGCAACACGCTGTGGCTCACCGGCGACCAGATTCGCAAGGGTGCCGCACTGAACGCCGTTCAGATTGCCGAATATCTCATCAAGGTGGGCGACGTGAAGTAATGGGCAGGCACTGCTTTCAGAAACAACTGATTCTGAAAAGGAATTGAAATGAAAGACATATTGCGACTTTCCGATCTCACGATCGGATATGGCAAGACGACAAACAGACGAGTGGTGATGCAGGGTATTGAAGCTGCCCTGCATCCCGGTCGCCTCACTTGTCTTATTGGCGACAACGGAGTGGGAAAGTCCACCCTGCTGCGCACTATCTCCGCCTTCCAGCCTAAGCTCGGCGGAGAGATAATGCTCGGCGAGAGAGAGATTGACTCGTTCACCCGTCAGGAACTGGCGAGGCTCATCGGAGTGGTGCTCACGGAGCGGCCGCAGGTGCAGAACCTCACCGTGTTTCAGATGGCTGCCATGGGGCGCAGTCCGTACACGGGATTCTTCGGACGCCTTAGCGACGGCGACAGGCGCATAGTGGGCGAGAGCCTGCGTATGGTGGGCATAGAGCATCTTGCCGGACGCATGGCTGGCACGCTGAGCGACGGTGAGCGACAGAAGATGATGACGGCGAAGGCTCTGGCGCAGCAGACCAGCGTGGTGTTTCTCGACGAGCCTACGGCTTTTCTCGACTATGGCAGCAAGGTGGAGACACTGCAGATGCTCCGTTCGCTGTGTCATGACAACGGCAAGACGATACTCCTCTCCACACACGACCTCGAACTGGCCCTGCAGATTGCCGACGACCTGTGGGTGATGACTCATGAGCGGCTCATCACCGGACCTACCGCCGCCCTCGCCGCCGACGGCACCCTGTCGCGGTTTATCGACAAGCGCGGCATCCGCTTCGATTCCACCACGATGACGATACGTGTGGTGGCGGAATAGCTTACCCTTTTTTTTACTTGTTTTACTGAAATTGGAAGCCTGACTGTGGCAAATGGTCAGGCTTGGAATCCCTCAACGTTAATCCATTTTTCATATATATTCATCGTTTTTTAACATCACACTATTCGATTAGTCATTTTTTTTCTTTACCTTTGCCAGCACAATTTGGTACGAAGACAATTTCGATATTTTACTGATGAGGAAAGAGAAGACTCCTCATTCAGACTACTAAGAAGTATATAAAAATTAATTTACAAACAAAATTCAGTTATCTGTTTATGAAGAAAGAAGAGCAATCTTTTGGCTGCGGCATATCCGTGTCGCAGAAAGGTCGTGCCCTGTCTGGATGGATTCTGCGTATCGTCCCTCTCTTCGCTATGCTTTTCGCCACAGTGGTGGCAAAGGCGGCGGGCGATGGCGACGGTGTGAAGTTCAATCCGGGGGTGAGGTATTCGCAGTGGGCGATAAACTCACGTCTGCATGATTTCTATGGCAACACGAAGTTATTTGGGTTTGATGTTTATGACGCCAATAACACAAAGAAGTCTACGGTGCAGTGGAAGAACGACAAAAAAGCCAACATTAACAAAAGCTTTGATTACGTGGCTGGTCTTGTGGCAAAGGCAACACTCGAGGCGGCGGATTATTACGCAGGTTTCGACTGGTCGAAGCCATGGTTCTATTCTGCACAGGCATTTGCCAATGAAGTGACATATTCAAATGGTACGAATCCGACACTTGATGCCATGAATGCAGTCAAGATGTATTTCCCTATTCTTTCGAGCAGTCTGAAGAGTGACAACGTGGTCACAAAAGCGAACACCGCTCTTGCCAATCTTGCCAATGATATGAAGAATTATAATACTAACTACTCTATCGGCGGTTCGAAATCTACTCTAAACGAAGGAAATGCAAGTGATGCACAGAAGCAGATGTTCGGTGGCTGGTTCCACAAGTCGTCAGACTATGTTGACCAGATGTGGCTCGACGGCGCATATATGGGTAGTGCCACGCTGGCACAGCTTACAGGCTATTTGGGCGACGACAAGAATATCTTCGGAAGCAAGGAGGCTGACTGGAATATGGTGGCCAAGCAGCTCAATATCGTATGGAACCAGTGTTGGGATTCCAATAAACAGATTATGTATCACGCTTTCAGCGCAACGGGCGATGCTAAGGCTTCAACAGAGACTAATAAAACATGGGCTGGTATCAGCAACAGTGCCGATGCTCCTGTTTATCACTCTGCCGCTTTCTGGGGGCGTGCTAATTCGTGGTATTTCTTTGCCTTGGTTGACGCTCTTGAAGCAATGAAGAACGACAAACAGGAGAATACCGAAAACTATAAAACCTTGAAGAGCCATCTTGATTCCTTTGCCGCTGGAATCGTAAAGTGGCAAGACCAGACAACTGGCGGTTGGTATCAGGTGATGGACGAGAAAGGTGATTATAAAGCAAGCAATTATAATTCCAGCTATCGTTGGACTACCTCTTACAATAATTATATTGAGACATCCGCTACAGCAATCTTCTCTGCAGCCCTTTTCAAGGCTGTCCGCTTGGGATTGCTCGAAGACACATACAGGGGTGCCGCCAAAAAGGCATTTGAAGGAATCGTGAACAATTTTGTCGCTCCAAAGGCTGACGGTACTATAAATATATGGAGTAGCTCCCGTTCTGCGGGATTGGGTGGTAAAAACTATCGTGACGGTTCGAAGATTTACTATATTCTTGGCACGGATACAAAAATTGTGACCAAGGAAGACAACCTCACCGAGGGCAAGGTGCTCGGCGGTTTCATTATGGCGGCAACGGAATATGAGCGCGCTTATCAGAACCAGGACAATGCCTCGATTCTCTTCTCTTATGACCTGAAGCCGGCTTACGACCTGACGCAGTCGGGTGCTACGGCTCCCGTAGTGGAGGTGTGTGGCACAGATGCAGCTAATGCGACATACCAGTGGTATGACGCTACGACAAAGGTTGCCGTTGAGGGAGCTACGAAGGCTCAGTTTACTCCTCAGACCACAGGCAACTATTACTGCGAGGCTACTGTGGGCAGCACAAGCATAAAGACGAGTGCGACGAATATCAATGTTAATTCCAACTCTTCTGCCGACAAGCAGAAATTCACCGTCACTGCTACGGCAGAAAACGGGACGGTGGAAATCAAGGATGGTAATGACAATGTGGTGAAAAGTGGAACACAGGTGGAGGAGGGCACCAAGCTGATCTTCACCGCTAAGGCAAACACTGGATATGTGTTTGACAGCTGGACTGCAACTGCAACCGGTGGTACAGCCGACGGCAATGTGTATACCATCAGTTCCCTCGCTGCCGACGCCAACGTGACGGCTAATTTCAAAAATGAAAATACTGGAGGTGGCGAGACCGTGAAAACGACATTGTTTTCGATGGTGACCACGGCTGCAAGTGATGTCAGCGTAGCTAGTGGAGCTACCCAATCTCTGGACGGCAATGCAGATAAAACTGGAGGAAGCGCAGAATTATATAATGGTAAGAGTTCGGCAACTGTTATGATTTCCAAGACTGAAGGTGTGAAGCTTAATGGCAGCAGCAAATCATATATGCAAGTGACTCTCGACAAGCCACTTGCCAAAGGAGATGTAATCGCAGCGCCGGGTTGTGGTTCTTCCTTCTATGTTACCTCGGCTGATACTAAAACTACAGATGCACCGGAGGTAAATGCTACTGGCTATACTATTCCAGAGAATAGTGATTTGATTGGAAAGAACGTGGTCTATTTCTGGAGCGGAAAAGGAAAAACTGTCACCATCACCCGCACGACCACTACTCTGGTTATCGCAGTGGAAAACGTGGAGATGAATGTCACCGACGAAGAGACACGGCAGCCGGAAGTGAGAGTGTATGGCATTGGTGGCAAACTGCTTACTCTCGGCACAGACTATAAACTGTCTTTCTCTACCGATAACGATAACGTGACCATCAATGAAAACGGAGTGTTCACGGCGGCAGGAAGCAAGTCCAATTATACTGAAGGCGTCACCAACGTCTCCGTTACGGCTACACCGTCGGCTGAGCTTGCCGGACAATATACCGAAGCAACAGAGACCTTCACGTTCACAGTGAGAAAAGGCAAGATGAAGCCCGTGTTCATGCCTGCATTCAAAGGCGCTACCATCAAGGTGGCAAAGGGTACGAAGAAGACCATCGAGGTGCCTCTCAATTATGGAGGAGAGGACGTGAGCGGATATTTCGATGTGACATACTCTTGCTCAGGTTTGTCAGGGCTGACAAGCTCGGACAACAAAATGACATACAAGTTCAACACGGTAGGCACATACACTATAACGGTCAGCGCCACTCCTAAAATCATCAATCAAGGCACCGACGATGAGTTCAACTATGCTGATGAGTATGACGCTCCGGAAGCAGTGACATTCACTGTTGACGTGAAAGATACTTATGCCGTTCCGGTGGTCACTCTCAATCCTTCTGCCGACAAGACAATCTATGTTGGCGAAGTAGTGGATGCTCCAGCTGTAAGCGTTACTGATGCATCGGACACGGCAATCGACAACTACACCATGGAGTGGACATCCTTCGCACCCGACGTTTGTAAGGTGGATGCCACAACGGGCAAGATTGAAGGCGTGAGTGCCGGCGACAAGGTGAAGATACAGCTGAAAGTGAGCGGAGATGGCTTTGAGGATGTGTTCGCATATCTCCTCGTTTCTGTTGACGACCCCGCGAAATATCGCGTGAAGGCTCCTGGTTCGGGAGTGACATACAGTCCGATGACACCATTATTCAATCAGAACAAGACCCTCGCCGTGACTCTCGGCGGATGGAGCTTCACCGACCGCGACACGGCTCCCGTGTCGAAAGAGGGACTCACCTATGGCGATAAAAACAAATGGGCTGATGACTCTTCTAAGGCAACCTGGGTTATCAAGGGCTTCGACTATTATCTCCCCGGTCTCACATGTCAGAATGCTCGTCAGGAAGACGGTGCTTGTCCGTTACCAAGCGAGACTCAGTGGTATGACGGCAAACTGCAGAAGGTAAAGGGCGGCACGGTAGATCCGATGTTCTATGTGCCATGCTCGGGAGCATATCTCACGGTGGAGCCAAAGACCAACGGTAAGGTGAGCGTCAGCGTGTTCCAGAATGGAGTGTTCGACAAGTCGGGCGGCGTTTACGCCTATCGTCCGCAGCGCCGTGTGTTCGTGTTGGACGAGGCGGGAAAGGTGGTGGCTTCTGAGGCGACAATCAGTGCTACAGGAGGCAAACTCACCGTGGCAGACAAGAATGCTACCGGCGACCTGAAGGATCCATACAAGATAACAAACTATCCTTGTAACATCACTGGACTGGCAACCGGTCCTGCCACAACGGGTGGCGGAAAGGACAGCAATCCTTCTCCTAAAGTGGAGGAAGTTATGAAGCATTTCCGCGGCATGACATCCTTTGTGATGACAGAAGTTGGATTCCAAAACAACGTGTATGAGAGCAACATCGACAACAAGGTTACATGGGGTGATAATGCCACACCGAACAATGGTGCCGACGACAATGTGAAGGGTTCTCACGGATGGTCGGTGCTTGTGGATGCGGCTGTGACTTACACCTTCGATGTGAAGGCTGGCAAGACATATTATATATATAACTATGGTTCGAAACTCGGTTTCTATGGATTCTCATTTGATGAGGCTAAGGGACAGCCGGTAACGAACTATGAATTCAATGACGGTGAGACAAACATCATCGTACCGACCAAGGCTGGCGAACTGACCACTGCGAAGGTGAACCGCGCAATGACGGCTGGCGTGTGGACAACATGCGTGCTGCCGTTCAGCCTGAACAAGCAGCAGGTGGATGCCATATTTGGAAAGACTTACGACAGGGAAACTTCCGACGGAACGCAGATTCTGTATTTCGACCGTGTGGAGGGAACGAAGGCTATTTTCGTGCGCCATGCCTACAACAATATCGTGGCGGGCAAACCGTTCCTCATCAAACCGACAAAGGATGTCGCCTCTATCAATACTGCAGAGGTGGAAGGCTATCCTTACGTGACGATAGAGAACACTCAGCCGACAGAATGGTGCAAGGGCAACGGATATGTATGGATGGCGAGCTACAGCAATGACCTGACGGTGAAGGAGGGCGACTGCTTCATCAGCAACAAAGACGGTTCGTTCAAGAATTTCGTCGGCGACCCGGGCACGCTGAAGGGCTTCCGCGGTTATCTCAAGAATATCGGCACCAACGGAGTGTCTGAGGCAAAGAAACTCACCGTGGGCATGGGCAGCAATGTGACAACCGACGAGACTTCGGCAATCGACGGTATCTTGATCGACGGCGACATGCCGGCAGACAGCGTCACCGCAGCAGACGGTAAGGTGTATAATCTCAACGGACAGGTTGTGGCAACCTCATACCGACAGTTCCAGGCATTGCCCGGCGGCGTGTATGTGGTTAACGGAAAGAAAGTAGTGAAGTAAGCAAGCTCCAGAATACTTGTAGCAAACAAGTTTCTGAATAACTTGAAGTAAATAAGTTCTGAATACTTGTAGCAAGCAAGTTCTGACAACTTATAGCAGTCAAGTTCTTACAGCTTGTAGAAACTAATAATAGTTGTAACAATGAACAAGAAAACATATATCACCCCACAGACCACGCTCGTGAAATGTCATATCGAGGGCGTGATGCAACAATTGTCAAAGACAGGTGGAGAAAGCAAAGTGGACCCCAACACGCCAATCGCCCCTCCACCGGGCGGCACTGGTGGAAGTGACGAATTGAGCAAGGAGAACTCCGGTCTCCTTTGGGACTATTAGTCCCGCTTCTTTTTCTTTTTGTCGGCATCATGCCGGGATAGGGTAGCTCACAGCTCCCTATCCGCATGATGTCCATGCAAGTCGCCATGACAGAACGGCATAATCTCCGTTAGTGTATCAGATGCCGTAATGTCTGTTTATCCATCAGACGTCGTAATGTCAGTTTATCCATCAGACGGTGTAATGTCTGTTTAGTGTATCAGACGTTGTAATGTCAGTTTATACATCAGACGGTGTATCTCTGTTAGTGTATCAGACGGTGTAATGTCTGTTTAGTGTATTAGACGTTGTAATGTCTTTGACTCTAAAATAAATAGCGCAATAAATTTTGTCAGGTGGAAAAAATACCGTACCTTTGCACCGCAAAAAGAAGTATCGATTATGAAAATAAGCCATATAGACCTGGGAGAACACCCTATACTACTCGCCCCGATGGAGGACGTGACAGATCCTGCTTTCCGCCTAATGTGCAAAAAGTTCGGAGCTGACATGGTATATACTGAATTTGTATCGAGCGATGCACTGATACGCGCTGTCAGCAAGACTGCGCAGAAACTAAGTATCAGCGACGCAGAACGTCCTGTCGCCATCCAGATATACGGGAAAGATACAGAGACAATGGTGGAAGCTGCCAAGATTGTAGAGCAGGCACAACCTGACATTCTGGATATTAACTTCGGATGTCCGGTGAAAAGAGTCGCCGGAAAAGGTGCAGGAGCAGGTATGCTACAAAATATCCCCAAGATGCTGGAGATCACCCGTGCTGTCGTAGATGCGGTGAAAATACCCGTAACAGTGAAGACTCGTTTGGGATGGGATGCAAACAATAAAGTAATTGTAGAATTAGCGGAACAATTGCAAGATTGTGGCATTGCCGCATTGACCATACATGGCCGTACCCGCGCACAAATGTATACCGGAGAGGCGGATTGGACACTGATAGGCGAAGTGAAGAATAATCCGAGAATGCATATTCTCATTATCGGCAATGGAGACGTGACCAGCCCTCAACGCTGTAAGGAGTGTTTTGACCGTTATGGAGTAGATGCTGTAATGATCGGTCGCGCCAGCTTCGGTCGTCCATGGATATTCAAGGAAGTAAAACACTATTTAGAGACAGGTGAAGAATTACCTCCACTTAGTTTTGAATGGTGTATGGAAGTACTTCGTCAGGAAGTGGTAGACAGCGTTAATCTGCTCGATGAGCGTAGAGGTCTTTTACATGTACGCCGCCATCTGGCCGCAAGCCCTCTATTCAAGGGAATCCCTAACTTCCGCAACACACGTATTGCGATGTTACGGGCAGAAACAAAAGAAGAGCTTTTCCGGATATTTGATGAAATCACTTCCCAACGCAAAGAAAATCCGGAAATTTAAATCAACACCTATTATATCTATTCTTCAGGAACTTGTACTTGTTCCTGAAGAATAACATGATCTAATTAAAACGTCAAGGTCTTTGGTTTCTATTTAAACATCGGCTGCGCAAACCACTTTTTAAACATCCAGGTTACGACTACATACAATAGGAATGCAGAGAAGAAACCAACAATGGCATCAATCACATAATGCGCCTGAATATATACGGTAGCCCCACAGAGCAACATATAGAAAGGTATAAGACAGGCAAACAACTTCTTGCTGCCACGCCAAGCCATAATCATCAGAATAGTAGAAATGCCTACATGCGAACTGGGGAATGCCGCCGTAGGACGTTCACCCACTTGCTGCGAGCCTTCCACCAAACTATAAAAAAATCCGTGCTGATAGCCCGGTCCGGGAAGTAATTCC
>ENA-UPTB01001062-UPTB01001062.1-human-gut-metagenome-genome-assembly--contig:-NODE-1062-length-25596-cov-14.217524_pt1 | contig 25596 bp, 31 predicted proteins | sample MGYA00250046_ERZ773369 | MGnify/ENA primary metagenome ERZ773369 (study PRJEB29103, sample SAMN06111938) | human gut metagenome | biome: human gut; feature: ankylosing spondylitis patient; material... | reverse complement strand
ACGTGGGTTTCCAAACCCACGATCAAGGTTCCACAAGTTTCAGTTTTGTTCAATTTTCAAGGTCCTGCTGTGCTGTCCGCTCTCGCTGACAGCTTGTATATTATATATCAGAATCACTTGATTGTCAAGGGGTTTTCTGAAAGTTTTTTGAAGAATTTCTTCTTCAAAAAACATATACAGGCTGTTATGAAGCGCTTTTCGTGGCGTGTCCGCCGCGAGACAGCTTGATTATTATAGCAAGTGGTCATACTTTTGTCAATGGGGTTTTTCGGTTTTTTTGACAAATTTCGAGAGTGTGGATTTACAATAATAATGTCACTACTGACACCCCGTATTACACGTTTTGAAAGGTAGGTTTTCTATGGAATTCGGTATTGTAGGTATCAAGTCTTTGATTGGGGTCAAGAGTAAGAAGTCCGGGCAGGATATGAACGCATACATCCTGCACATGGTACGCGAGAACCAGCGCGACGACCGGCTGCAGGGCTGCGAGGTCAAGCAGCAGTACATCGACGCCGGGTTGCTGGCGGCTGACGTCAAGAATCTGGGCGGCTACGGCCAGCTCGTCGGTATGCACATCGACATCAACTATGACGACGGCGGTTTTGTCGATTCCCTGACGCTGCGCGCCGCCAACAAGTGAAAGCGCCCGCGTAAGATAGGCCGTTTGTAGCTGTGGAAGGATGTGTTTGGGTTTGGCTACAAAAGTTAAAACGCTGCGCCTGCCGGAGGATGTTATCGAAACAATCGAGACATTCCCCGGTGAGAGCTTCACCGAAAAGTTTGTTGCTGCTGCCCGCCTGCTGGGGCGCGACCGGGAGAAGCTGGTGAAGCAGCTGGATGATCTGGAACACGACCGCCAGCAGAAGCTTGCCCGTATTGCGGATATGGGCAAGTTCACCAGCAAATACAGCTATTTGCAGCAGCAACTCAAGGACATTGGCTGGAGAATGTCCGCCATTGAAAACAAGAGCCGGGAGCTGTTAGAGGCTTACGACGAGGTTTTCGGGGCGGATTCTTCAAATAGTACGCTCTAGGACTATGGTTGGAAAGGAGGTCTGTTGTTATGGTTCCTATGGTTTTGGCTGGGGCTGAGGCCGCCGGCGCTGCGGATGCGGCGACTATGGTTACTACTGTTACCAGTATGGCTAGTACGATGCTTACGACTATTACCGGTGACCCGGTTCTGGGCGTTCCCGTCGGTATCGCTCTGGCTGGTATGGTCGTTGGTCTGGTCTGGCGTCTGTTCCGCCGTCACTGATCTCTTTTCCCTATAGCAAGGCGTCCCGCCCTTCCCTAACACCTCAGGGCTGGGCGGGACGCTTTTTTATATGTCGGGGTAACTCACGGTAGAGTTTATCACTTTTGAAACTGGCCTTGTGATGGGTTACAGTTAGTGCGGGTTCGACTCCCGCTCCTGACACCATACAGAAAAAGCCGCCATTACTGGCGGCGGGGTCAATGATACATTTTATAAAGAAGCCAGGCTATAAGGCCTATATTACAGACCAATCCAGCCAGCCAAAAAAATACAGTCGCAATCATTCCCACAAGAATCCAGATAATGACTGTCAATCGCTCTTTGTTCTGATCCGTCACTTTCAGCCCTCCTTTGGTGATATGTATGAAAAAGCGTCTCGTATCTATAATTTTAGCCGTATTTTTGATTTTGTCAATGATGCCTTTCTCTGCTTTCGCTGACGGTATCGTCTGCCCTGCGTGTGGTGGTACAGTAACTAAACAAGAGCGACGTTTGGTTTCTGCACATGACGACTTCTACAAATGCGATACATGCGGGAAATGGGCATGGGTAAATAAACTTGGTTCACTAAGCCTGTTCTCTGTTGGCGACCAGCAAATTCTTGATGCCGCAGATGCTTCCGCGCTTATCAATTTTTCGTTCAACAACGGTCACCTCATCCCCGCGAAGCAAGCCCCCTCCGGCATCGGCCGCAAAGACCTGCCGGGTTACTCCGATGATAATGGTACACCTTATGTCACATCTTCCGGTAAGTTATCTATCCAAATGCAGCTTAACGGTTTTGATACTTCATACGGATATAACCATGTTATTAAAACAAGTCGTTCAAGTGAATGTTTCACTTCTCAAGTATCAGACGCCGGTTCATTTTCCGGTACAGGTAATACCCTTACCGCAACCAATAATGTAAAACGTAAAAATGGCGGTCTTGCCGCAATTTCTTTTTATCTCATTGCTCCGTGCGATGGCTATTATACGATTACCAATCAATCATTTGATTTCAGTTATACGCAGCGTGCTTCCAATGGTGACTATTATTCCGAACTCGAAGGTAGTGCGGCGTCCTATGTGGGTATTATTGTTGATGATAATTGTTGCTTTATTAATTCGAATAGCAATTACACTGGTACAAAATCACTTTCTATTACTCGCACTTTATCAAATACAGTTCGTGCCACAAAAGGACAAATAATTGGCGTTTCTGCTTGTGGTCGTCTCCCATATAATGACTACGCTGTACAAAGCACCCTTAAGATTTCTTGCGATATTCCGGTTCTTACATGTGAGCCTGATGCTATCACTATCAATCAGGAATCAACCATCACCATCAACAACAACACATGGAACGGTAACATCTACGTTGACAACTCTAACAATCTGACCTACATCTACCCGGAGTACACGACCATCAACGAGAACAACGAAACCGTCACTAACATTTCTAATAACCCCATCATCTACAACAACGAAACACAGCAATATTACACCTACGACAGCACCACGAACAACTACTATTATATAACCTACGAAACCACTCCGACGCCTACGCCCACTCCCACACCATCCCCCGGCACAGACCCGACACCCACGCCGGGCGGCGGGTCTGGCGGCGGTGACGGTGGGAACGGCGGCTCAGGTTCCGGCAACTCCGGCTCGTCTTGGTGGGAGAAGCTGCTGGACAAACTCGGCAGCGCTATCGTAGACGGTCTGCTCGGCGCGATCAGCGCCGTTTTGAAGCTCATCTTCAAGCTGTTCAGTACAATTCTCGGCTGGATCATCTGGCTGACGTCGCAGGTGCTCACGCTGTTCCCGTTCCTGCCGCCCGGTCTGGGTGCGTTGCTCATCGGCGGCGTGGTTGTCTGCTTCGTTATCGGCATCATCAAATTTATTCGGGGGTGAAACCATGCGTAATACACTTTTGCTGCAGCTGCCGGACTTCCGGAAGATCTGTCTGTATTACATAGCCGTGCCGGTGCTGCTGCTTTGCCTGCTGGCCGGTATGGCCTGCCCGGTATATGCCGACGAACCCGCCGATTCATCCTCCACAAGCACCAGCAACACGACCGACAACGATCTTTCCCTCGGCGGCGATGTCTCGGACGCTTACGACAAGTACGCGGGCGGCGTGGATTCCGGGCTGGACGACGTCAAGAACCAGTACGACGGCGTGGTCAACGATTCCGTCCTCGGCTTCGTCGGCGCGTGTACTGCGTGGATTCCTGCCGAAGTCTGGGTCATCGTCGGGTTGTCTATCGGCTCGCTGGTCGTGCTGGGTATCGTCAGCTGGCTAAAGGGGTGAGCAGATGGAAGAGTTTACCGCCATATGTACCGCTGTGCTGAAGCTGTTCCAGCACAAGTTTACGCTGTACGGGTATACGCTCAGTTATTGGGATGTGCTTGTCTGGTGCCTGATTGCAGGCATCGTAATATCGTTTATAAAGGGGCTGCTGATTGGTGACGACTAAGACTAAATTTACAACTATCCTGTGCGCCTGTCTGCTGGTTATTGCAGCACCGGGCATCTACGCGGAGGAATACGAAGATGTACCGATTGAAACACCCGCTCCGGTGGCTGAAGAAGCGCCTGCGGAGGAAACTCCGCCGCCTGCTGCGGAAGATACTGCGCGTGTACCTGTGGAAATCGACGCTGACGCACTGGCCGAAGCTCTGACGCAAGCGCTGGCGACGCCCACGCCCGACCCGGATGCAACGCCGGAGCCGGAACAGCCCGCGCCGACACCGCAGGTCATCGTGATTCAGGCCACGCCGGAGACTTCCCCCACGCCCGAACCGACCGCTGCCCCGACGATCTGGGACAAGCCCTTCAATGACTACAGCCCAACCGAGGGGCTATTGTTGGTTATCTTTGTGGCGCTGTGCTTCACGGCACTGCTGATCTGGTTGAGGTGAAACCATGGTAGAACAATTTCAAAACCTGCTGGCTGCTTTCGGCATCTCCGGCACGCCGCAGAACTTCGCCGAGCTGGTGCCGTGGCTCGTCACGGTGCTGGCCTGCATGGCGATCTTCTTCGGCATCGTAAAGCTCATGTTCGGGCTTATGCGCTACCTGAACCGCTGGAGGTAAACCATGTGGACATTGCTTCTCATCGGTGCGGCGGTGCTGGTGTTTGCCCTGTTCCCCGCTGTGCGGTGCGCGGTGCTGCATCCGCTGCACGTGCTCTGGTACGGCGCTCTGGATGCGGTCACGTATATCCGCCGCAAACAATACAACTTGTGCCATACCGGCGACCTTGACATCTACTGCGGCTACTTCGGCAGCGGCAAAACGCTGTCGCTCGTCCACAAGGTCACCGGCCTGTACCAGCAGTACGACGGTAAAACGGTCTGGTGCCCACGCCGGAAGAAATTCGTCACGCAGCGGGTACTCATTCTCTCGAATGTGGCGCTGTCCGTGCCGTATGAGCCGCTGCACAGTCTCGCGCAGGTCGTGGCCGCGTCTAAGGTAAATCAGGGTTACGACGACGAGCACGACACGCTGACTATTACAATCGCCTGCGTGGACGAGCTGGGCGTCCAGCTGAACAGCCGCAGCTTTCGGGACAACATTGACCCGACGTTTCTGTCTACGCTGCTCTGCTGCCGCCATTACTACATATCCCTGTACGGTTCGGCGCAGCGCTTCGGCCACGTCGACAAGCTCATGCGCGACGTCACACTGAACGTCATCCAGTGCCGCAAGTTCTGGCGGTTGCAGTGTAATTCGTGGTACGACGCTTGGGAACTGGAAAACGTCACCAACCCGGAGCTTGTCCGCCCGCTCCGGCGCGGCTGCTGGTTTGTGCGGAACCGCGACTACAACGCCTACAATACGCTGGCCGTGGTCGACACCCTGCAAAAGCGTTACGACGAGAACGACATGCTGACCGAGGCCGAGATACTGACCGCCCGCGCCCCTGCTGCACCCGCGCCCGACGCCGTGACGCACAGGAGCCGGAAAGGCCGTAGGATTCAGCGGAAATAGGTGGCGCTGCGGCGTGTAGGCTTTAGCCTACGCCGCAGCACCACCGCCGCCGTAATACACTTTTGCGTGTGCTGCCGCGTACCGGCTTGCCGATCAGAGCTTCCCACTGTATTACAATGAGGTGTTTTGTATGCAAATTACCGTTACCATCCCCGACGACAAACTGCTGTATCTCGACCGGGGCATTGAAATTGAGAATACCTTCCGCACCGATCGCGCGCCCTGCAACCGCGAAAGCTATGTGCAGGATATTGTCGCCCGCCAGATGTGGGCGCTGGAAAACTTTTATGTCCCCGCCGAGAAAGAAGGCCGCCGTGAAGCTGATTGACTTTCAGAAGATGCTAGCCCCGCACACGCTGGTGTCCTTGTGGGCTGGGCAGTCTCTCATGCTGTGGGGCGGCGAAATCGAAGCCTGCGACTTTGAACGCTACGGAAACCACGAGATTGCCGCCGTAAAGCTGTACAACCGCGACTATTACCGCGGCTTTCTGGTTTACCTGCGGCCTTCCGGGTAGTGCTCGGCTCGCTCGCGAGCCGGTTTGGCGGGTATGGGGCGCCTAGCCCCATATTGGCAGCGCCTGCGCGGGTTCTCTTTTCCCTTGCCACGGGCTTACACCGCGCAAAGGCAAGACGCAGGGCTTCCCGGCAGCAACCATTTTTTGCTCTTATCAGCCCAGCGCCCAAACGCCAACCTTGCCCAGCCTGAAACGTACAGCGGCGCAAAAGTGCGAGAGGTTCCCGCAGCGCTGTTCATCCGGCCACCCGCTCACGGGCTGCGCGTACCTTCCCGCTGCGGTGTCTCCGGCTCCGCCCGGAGACGTAAAGAGAGTCCTTAATCGTAAGTCCGGCTTAGGCCGGACGATTTGCGCATCTGTGAGTTCTGTTAGGCGCATGCGCCGCAGGCTCCTTTTCTGCCCGTCCCCCGCAACAATAAGCCAAAAGACGAGGCCCCGCGCCTCGCCTGAACCCCCGTACTGTAGCACGGGGGTACAACTCCACATAAATCTAGCTGAAAACTGCCGTTTTCTGTTTTAGCAACGCAATTTTTGAGAGGTGCAAAAATGCCGCAGAGTGAAAATAAGAACGCAGGCCTGCACGGTGCAACAAGAATCCTTGTTGACTACTTCTGTTTCACGGTGTCCGTCAGCGAGTTTCAGGACTACGACGAGACCGAGGAGAAGGCCGTGTACCTGCCCCAACGCATTGAGAAGAAGTTTTACCTGTCCGGGTTGGAGTTCCAAGACCGGCGCGGAATGTACGGTTACGCCTTCGCCCGCTGGTACGACGGCATCGTCTACGCCTACGGCAGCAGCGACACGATCTATATACAGATGTCCGGCACAGGCTGCCGAACGTGGGAAACGACACATCCCGGCCTGAAGTGGGAAAAGTGGATACGCTACCTTCAATCTACCTACGCTTCGCTGCATATCAGCCGCTTGGACATTGCCTGCGACACCTTCGGCAAGCTGAAGCTCAAAACCGTACAAGCCTACACCCGCGCCGGAAAGTACATTTCCCGCTGGAAAACCTTCCTGATACAGGAGGGCTCCGCTGAAATGGCGGTCATCTGGGGCAGCAGCAAGTCGGACTTCCGGCTGCGCATCTACGACAAGACACTGGAACGGCAGGTCAAGGGCAGCGTGGACGCCGACAAAATCCCGCGTGATTGGGTGCGCTGCGAGTTCCAGCTGCGCAACGATGCTGCGGCATCCTTCGTGCGCAGTTGGCAGGCAAACGGCAGTATCGGGCTTACCTTCATGGGGATCATGAAGAATCAATTGCTGTACGTCTCCCAATACGACGGCAAAAACCGCGACCGTGCGACCGTCGCGCCGTGGTGGGATAGGTTGCTCGGCGACGCCGAACAGATCCGCATGGCCTACGATGCGGGCAAGGATTACAACTTCGACAGTTTGAAGCGGTACATATTCCATCAGGCGGGCAGTAGCATAAAAGCGTACCTTGCCATTATGGACGGTGATTTTGCCCCGCTGCTGCAGGGCGTGCGTATGGCGTCACTGAACGATCGGCAGACTGAGTTGATACGCTCGGCACAGGAACAGCGCCGGGAATGGCAGGTAAAACAAATAGAATATTCTAAGATGTGATAAGGGTTGGTTTTTGGAATGGGTGGACAGCATCTTACGTGGGAAAACCGTATTGCGATTGAATCGCTATTGAAAGCAAAGGTCAGCGCGGCGAAAATCGCGGAAGTGGTCGGGTGCAGCAAGCGCACCGTCTACCGCGAGATTCAGCGCGGCCTGTGTGAGCAGCTGAACGGTACGACCTACGAGATGTACACCATCTATTCCGCGCAGAAAGCGCAAAACCGCGCCGACAAAATGAACGATCTGCACAAAGGCCGCCCGGTGAAGCTCTGCCCGGAGTTGGCCGTCTATCTGGAAGACTACATAGGCACACGCCACTACAGCCCCGCCGCTGCCACGCGGGAAATTCTGCTGCAAGGTCTGGCACTGCCGCAGATTTCCGCAAATACTGTATACCGCTATATCTACCGCGGGTATCTGCACTTGTGTGGTCTTGATCTGCCGGTCGGGCGGTACAACGTGAAGCAGAAGCAGGAACAGCGTCCCGCCAAGAGCCACCGAAATGACCGCAGCATTGATGACCGGCCGTCAGAGATCGAGACCCGCGAGGATGTCGGCTTCTGGGAAATGGATACCGTCGTCGGTAAGAGCGCTGGGGCAAGCCGCTGCCTGCTGGTGCTGACCGAGCGTAAGACACGGTTTGAGATCGTCCGGGTGCTGAAAAGCAAGACCACCCGCGAGGTGCTACGCGTCCTGCGCGAGCTTCGGCAGGAGTTCGGCGAGGACTTCCGCAAGCTGTTCAAGGCGATTACCTGCGACAACGGCTGCGAGTTTGCCGCCGCGAAGGAGATGGAGCAGTTCGCCCCGATTTACTACTGCCACCCCTACAGCAGCTGGGAGCGCGGCAGCAACGAGAATCAGAACAAGCTCATCCGCCGTTTCTGCAAAAAAGGAAAAAGCATGACCGGCGTTACCGCCGACCATGCCGAGTACATAACCCTATGGATGAACAACTACCCCCGCCGTCTCCTCGGTTGGCGTCGTCCCGCCGACCTCATGGCCGCCGAGTGTGCCGCGCTGGGGATAAAATTAGCCGTGTAGTTTTGTGACATTACTATTGACAATTTTCCACAAATTTCGAGAGAGATTTTTGGGCAAGGTGCATGTTGGGGATTTGCTGCGCATTGGCCACAAGTCGTAGTATCGGGTAACCTGCGGGCCGGGCATGCCCGGCCCCTACAGAGTGGTGGTGGGTTGGGTTGGTGGTATAGGCAGGGTGCGCGGGCGGCATGTATGCCGCCCCTACGGGTGGGCCGTTGGGTGGGTGGCTACCGCAAGGGTTACGGCCAGGGAAAATATCTGCTTGCGCATCGTGCGGAAAAGCTTTATACTGATATTATAATAATGTATGGGTGGAACGAGCCATGATGAAGATTTACCGCACACAGGATAAGCAGCTGACGCGGGTCGATGATATGAGCGAGGGGACCTGGATCTGTCTGACCAGTCCCACGGACGATGAGGTGCGCCGGGTGGCGGCCACGCTGGACATTGAGACAGCCGACATCGTGGCTGCGACCGACCCGGAGGAGTCAGCGCGCATCAGTCTGGAGGACGGCTACACCGTCATCATCGTTGACATCCCCATCAAGGTTGAGGGTGCCGGCGAGGGCGTCTACTCCACGATCCCGCTTGGTATTCTGCTGACGCAGGAGCTGATCGTCACGGTCTGCTCGGCCGATACCGCCGTTATCGGGGATTTTGCCGCCTGCCGGGTCAAGGGGTTCTCCACCCGGAAGAAGATGCGGTTCGTCTACCAGCTTTTGTACCGCGCCGCCACTATGTATCAGCAGGAACTGCGACTCATCGACCGCCGCCGCCAGGCCATTGAGAAGAATCTTGCCGGAGAGCTGAAGGACAGCGACCTGATGGAGCTGCACGCGCTGGAATCCACGCTGGTCTATTTTGCGACAAGTCTGCGCTCCAACGCTACTGTGCTGGACCGCCTGACCCGCTACAAGCGGTTGGAGCAGTACCCCGATGACCGTGAACTGCTGGACGATGTGATCGTTGAGATCCGGCAGGCCATTGAGATGACCAGTATCTACCGCGATGACATCAAGGGCACGCGGGAGCTGTTCAGCTCGATTCTGGACAACCGCCTGAACAATGCGATGAAATACCTGACCAGCATCACCCTGCTGATGGCCGTGCCCACCGTCATCAGCGGTTTGTACGGCATGAATGTCCAGTCCGATGGTATGCCGTTTGCCAACACCACCGCCGGGTTTGCCATCGTGCTGGCGCTGACGCTGGCTTTGTGCGTGTTTGCGGCATGGGTGCTGCATAAAAAGCATATGCTGTAAGCGCCGCTGCAAGCACAATTTCAAAAGTCTGCCCCCACCGGCAGGCTTTTTCTGTAACATTTTCGATTCTTTTCCTACTATACTATTAAAGGAGGGCAAAATCATGGAGGATGCCGCCATCGTGGCGCTCTACTGGGCGAGGGACGAGCAGGCCCTGAGTGAGACCGCCGCCAAATTCGGCGCCTACTGCCGCAAAATTGCCGACAACATACTCCACAGCGCCCACGATGCCGAGGAGTGCGAAAACGACACCTGGCTGGCCGCCTGGAACAGCATGCCCGACAACCGCCCCGCAAGGCTGGCGCCCTACCTCGGGCGCATCACGCGGAATCTTGCGCTTGACCGCTTTGACAAAACCACAGCGCAGAAGCGCGGCTGCGGCCAGAGCTTTGCCCCACTGGACGAGCTTGCCGAATGTGTAGCCGCGCCGGGCAGCGTGGAGGAAAGCTTTGACGCTGCCGAGACCGGGCGGCTGATCAGCGCGTTTCTGCGCACGCTGCCCGAGGAGACCCGCAACATATTTTTGCGGCGGTACTGGTACTGCGATGCCACCGCCGACATTGCCGCGCGGTACAGCCTGACCGAGAGCAAGGTGCGGGTGACGCTGCACCGCACGCGCGGCAAGCTGGCCGCATACTTACAGGAAAGGGGTGCTGCACTTTGACAGAGCGCGAATTGTTTGAGGCCATCGGCCATCTGGATGATGACCTGATTTTGGCCGCCGACGCGCCGGTTAAAAAGCGCCGCAGGCCGCCGGTGTACTGGCGCGGCTTTGCCGCTGCAGCCGCCTGCGCCTGCATCTTTTTAGGCGGCATAACGGTTTGGCAGCGCAGTGCCATCCCCCGCGATGCCGTGATGCTGAGCGACCAGCTGCCTGAGACTGCGGCAGCCGAGGCCGCCCCCGATGAAGCGCTGGCCGACACCGCCGCCCCGCAGACCGCGGGCGACGCAGAAGCCAACGAGGGGGCGGCCGCCAAAGGCACGCAGGACACCGCCGAGTCGTCCACAGCACTGGGCGTGGCGCGGTGCGTGCAGCTGGACGGTGTGCGGTATTTTGAGTCACCCGCCCAGATTGACTTTGCCGCCAACCGCGACCCCGACGGCGTGATTGCGGACAGTGTGGCGCACGATGCCTTTCCGGAGACGGACGGATGCTCCAACTTCGGCACGGGGTATTCCTACTGGCTGACCGGGGAGAAATCCATCGTTGTGGAGATCGACAGGGAATATTTATTGTTTGAAGCGAATTAAAAAAGTGACCCATGAGCCTGCTTGCTCATGGGTCACTTTTTATTCTTCCTCAAACGCCAGATACCGCTGCGGGTCCCAATGGCAGGCCGATGCCATATGGGCCAGCAGGCTGTCGCCGGGTGCCAGCGTGTCCAGCTGCAGATCCTCCGCAATGCGGCCGTCATGCAGGATCAGTGCGCGGTCCAAGAAATGCTCCACATCCTCAATATAATGGGTCGAGAGCAGCAGCGTTTCCCCGCCGGTCAGCGTGGCGCTCATCAGCTTGATGAAATCCCGCCGGGTAAAGGGGTCCTTGCCCAAAAACGGCTCATCCATCAGGTAATACGGCACCCGCTTGGCAAAGCCGGCAGCCAGCTCCACCCGTGCGCGCTGCCCGGTGGAAAGCTGCCCGATCGTATCCGTGCCGTGCAGGGCGAAAAATTCCAGAAATTTTTCGTACCGCGCAGGGTCAAACGCGGGGTGCAGGTCGGTCAGCAACTGACCGTAGGCTGCCACCGTCAGCGCCGGGTAATAGCTGCCCTCGCCGGTGATATAACTGATGCGCTCGTACTGCACCCCGGCAGGCCGGCCGTCCAGCAGCGCTGTGCCCTTGTGCGGCAGAAGCCCCGCAATGCAGCGCAGCATCGTTGTTTTACCGGCGCCATTCTCGCCCAGAATGCCCACGATCTGCCCATCCGGCACAAGGAAATCCGCACCCAGCAGGCCCACAGCCGCGCCGTGGCTGCGGTAGGTTTTCTGCAGGCTTCGCACCTCGATCATAGCTGTCTCCTCCTGTCCTTTTCGTAAAGCTCGTAGCTCATGTAGCGGCGCAGAGAGACCCTGCGCCAGTCCTCGCCCAGCTGCGCGCCCCAGTCGCGCTCGGCTCCGGTGTTCAGGCGGCCCCGGTAGCGCGTGCCGCTGCCGTCCAGCGGGCAGACCAGCAGCAGCGTCCCGGTCTGGTATATGTTGTAGGCATTGTCTGTGCCGCCCTCGCCCACCGTGGTGTATTCGGGCGTGGCAATAAGCAGTGCATCACCGGCCGTGTTCAGCACGGCTGCCTCGGCGTTGCGCAGGTAAACGCTTTCCCCCACCGGCAGGCATTGGTGCAGGGCAAAGCTGCCATTCTCCACGCGCAGCGCAGTCAGATAACCGGAGTAGTCATCGCCGTAGATATGCAGCACGGCATCGCGGTCGGTGCTGCGCGGGCGGGCCACGGCGGAAAAGTCCGATTGCCCGGCAAGCTCCGCCAGTTCCAGATGATCGACCCGCACACCGGCCGCATTGACAAGGTCAGCGCAGGCCTTGTCTACCTTATTTATATAGACGCACAGCGTCAGGCCGTCAGCCATCGGCAGGCCGCAGGCGACCAGCCGGGCATCCTCGGGGCAATAGAACGGCTCCAGCGTGCCAACCTCGGTGGTCGCACACAGTACCTCGCGGTCACCGGCCTTGCCATCGGCGGGCAACGCCTCAAGCGCCTCGTAGCTGACCGGCGTTGCCCTGTACAGACCCGCCCTGCGGCTGCCGATGGTGCGCTTCCAGACAAGGCCCTGCCCGCCGCCCAAGCTGAACAGCTGCCCGGCAATAAAATCGTAGTCCGTTTCCATGTTCTGCAGCTGCTCGGGGCTGTCGGCCTCATAGTCGTACTGGGAGCTGGTGCGTGCCAGATAACTCGGCGCCTCTGCGTAGGTGGTTACCGCAACAGGCTCGTTCGCCGCTGCATCCCGCAGCGCAACGCGCAGCACGCCGTCGGCCATATAAATTTCAGCCATAACGCGGAAGGCGGATGCAGTGCTCTCCAGCTGCCAGCTGTCTGCGTAGGTCTGCACACGGCGGGCAGCGGCGTCAACGGCGGCGCGGCTTTCCGGCGTCAGCGCGTAGATTGTCCGCATGGTAACACCCGGTGCACTGTAGCGATACTGCTCCTCGCCCTCATCAGGGTCCAGCGCAAAGGCGGTGTCCAGATACCCATCGTGCAGTTCCCAGTAGGTGTGGGCACTGTCCAGCCTGCTCTGGCCGCGCATCGTAAAGCCGCGCAGCGCGGCGGGGTCGCCCGCCAGATCAGTGAGGGTGACATCCAGCGCACCGCGCCAGCCCAGCAGCACCCAAAGCGCACCTGCGGCCAGCAGGGCGGCGGCCAGAACGATTGCTGTCACAAAATTCCGCAGAGATGTTGATTTTTTCGTTTTCATGTCTGGTCACTCCCCTTTCAGGCTGCCTCGCCGCGGCGGATGCTGCGCACCGCCCACCAGACGGTGAGCACAGCCAGCACAACGGCCGCAGCGATACGGAAGGCATAGCGCGGCTCGTCAAGCAGCCATTCAAGATGCCGCTCGATGCTCACGATGCCGAAGCACACCCAAGCGCAAAACAGACCGCCGGCAAAGACGGGCAGCTTGCGCCAGCCGCGCACCGTATCCAGCGCGGCCAGCATCGCGGCGGACAGGGCCAGAATCCCCAGCAGGATCACGATCTGTGCCGGGCGGCGCGGCAAAAGGCGGGCGAACAGGTTGTTGGCAACGACCTGCTCATACAGGCTGGCGGCGGGCAGCACCGCGCCGTACAGCTGGCGGCGGCGCCAGCCTTCCAGCGCTGTGACGGGGTAAAACTCCACGATGTACCACACAAGCTGCCACGCGGCAAAGACCAGCTCGGCAGCGGCGATCGTGACGGCCTTGGCCGCAAGCTTCTGTCCCGGCGTGCCGGGCAGCGTGGCCCATGTATAGCCGCTGCGGGCGCGGCGGCTGTTGTGGGTGGCCGCCCCCGCTGCCAGCGCGGTGAGCAGGTAGAACCCGAGGTAGACGAAAATCTGCATTGTAGCGTAATAATGGGACGCCAGCCCCAGCCCGGCCGCCCCCGGCTGCGCGGCCCGCCACAGGATGACCGCTGCCTGCTGGGCGGCAAAAGTGCCCCACAGTGCCAGCAGACTGCGCCGCGCCAGACGGAAATTCCACGCGGCAAGGGTGAAGGTATGCTGCATCTGGATTCCTCCTTGTGTATTATAAGTATAGTACGATCAACCTAAAAAACAAACGGCTCGTCCTACGCCTCGTCGTCCCAAAGCTCGCTGACCAGCGCAATGACCTTTTTGTAGCTCAGTCGGTTGGCCTTGGCCCGGGCCACAAAATCCTCCACAAGGCCGCGGGTCAGCTCCTCGTCAATTTTCTCCCGCAGGGCGGGGGTCAGCCGCAGATAGCTGCCGCTGTTGCCGTCCGTGACGACATAGCCCTCCTCGGTCATCAGGCGGTAGGCCTTTTGGGCCGTGTTGGGGTTGATGCCGGTCTGCGCGGCCAGCTCCCGCCGGCTGGGCATCGGCTCGCCGTCCTGCACTGCGCCTGTCAGGATCTGCCGCTTGAGGTATTCCGCAATCTGCTGGTAGACCGGCGCGCCGTCATGAAATTGCAGCCCGCTGAAATTGACCAACTGCTCCACCTCCTTTCCCGGTTTTATTTTGTGCTTTAAGTGTATTATACGCATAATACACTTGCTTGTCAATAGGTATAACCACACTTTGTACGCAGGCTGCGGTGCGCGGATGCACGCTGTCTGCTATTCAGGCCGCCGCGCCCGTCACTTTTTTTCTTTCTCGCGTTCTTTGGCAGCGCTCAGTGCCTCGGGCTTGCGGGTGTCGGGGGTCAGCAGCGTGGCGCGGGTCACGGCAGCGCCGCCGAACCTGCGGCGCAAAGCATCGGCGGCGCGGTCAAGCTTTTCCTGCTTGTCGATCCGCGCGGCATCGGTAAAAAGATCCATCTGCTCAAAGTTATCCTCGCCGGTCTTTTCGGCGCTGACGCCCACCAGCCGCACAGGGCGGGCCGGCCACATCTGGCGCATCAGCTCGACCGCCACACGGTAGAGCCGGTCGGTGGAGTTGGTCGGGTTGGGCAGGGTCGTCTGGTGGCTGGTGCGGCGGAACGCATTGTCCACCAGCTGCACCGTCACGACCCGGGCGGTCTTGCCGTCCGCCCGCAGCCGCCGCCCGACCGAATCGCAGAGCGCCAGCATCGTGGCGTCCGCCTCCTCGGGGCGGGGCAGGTCGCGGGGCATTGTCACGCTGTTGCCGTAGCTGTTGTCGCGGCTGCCCTGCTTGGTCACAGGGTCGGCCTCGCGGCCGTTGGCGTAGTTCCACAGCGTATCGCCGCGCGCCCCGAACAGCGAAACCACCGTGGCCCGGTCCTGTGCGGCCAGATTTCCTATTGTATAAATGCCGCAGCTGTTCAGCTTTTTGGCCGCGCTTGGGCCGACCCCGAACAGCTCCCCCACCGGCAGCGGCCACATCTTTTTTTCCACCTCGTACAGATAGAGGGTGTGGACCTTGTCCGGCTTTTGAAAGTCCGAGGCCATCTTGGCAAGCAGGCGGTTGGGGGCGATGCCCACATTGACCGTAAAGCCCAGCTCGCGGTGCACGCGGCGGCGGATCGTGTGCGCAGCCGTCAACGGCGGGCCGAACAGTGCCTCGGTCCCGGTCATGTCCAGAAACGCCTCGTCAATGCTGTACTGCTCCACATCGGGTGTATAGTCGTTCAGGATCTGGATCAGCGCCTTGCTGTTTTGCACATACCAGTCAAAATCCGGCGGTACGATCGTCAGCCCCGGGCATTTGGTGCGGGCCGCGAACAGGCTCTCCCCCGTTTTGATGCCGTACTGCTTGGCGGGGCCGCTCTTGGCCAGCACAACGCCGTGGCGCTTGGTTTCATCGCCGCCGACCACCGCCGGGATCGCGCGCAGGTCCACGGTGCCGCCGTCCTGCAGGGCCTTGAGCGCCGACCAGGAAAGAAACGCCGAGTTCACATCGACATGAAAGTAGATTTTTGCCATACCGCTCCCCTCCTTGCCGGACGCTTTTTTTGCATGGTATCATTATATCACAAAAAGCCGCGCTTGCATATCCGTGGATAATGTGCTACAATACATGTATATTTATACACTAACAATGAATTTTCAAAAGGAGAATGAATATGGACCTCGTAGGGCATGACTTTTTGACATTGCTGGACTTTACCCCCGCAGAGATCGGCGGCCTGCTGGAGCTGGCAGCCGAGCTAAAGGCTAAAAAGAAGGCCGGCATCCCCCATGACACGCTGCGCGGCAAAAATGTTGCGCTGATTTTTGAAAAGACCTCCACCCGCACCCGCTGCGCGTTTGAGGTAGCCGCCCACGATCTGGGCATGGGCACGACCTATCTGGACCCCACCGGCAGCCAGATTGGCAAAAAGGAATCCATTGCCGACACAGCCGCGGTTCTTTCCGGCATGTTTGACGGCATTGAGTACCGCGGCTACGGCCAGTCGATCGTCGAGGAGCTGGCGCTGCACGCCCGCGTGCCGGTGTGGAACGGCCTGACCAACGAGTACCACCCCACCCAGATCCTGGCCGACCTTTTGACCCTGCGCGAGCGTTTCGGCAGCCTGCAGGGGCTAAAGCTCGTCTACATGGGTGACGCCCGCTACAACATGGGCAACAGCCTGATGATCGGCTGCGCCAAGATGGGCCTGCATTTTGTGGCCTGCGCGCCGAAGGCCTACTGGCCGAACCCCGAGCTTGTTGCCCGCTGTGAGGAGTTTGCACGCCTGAGCGGCGGCAGCGTCACCCTGACCGAGGACACGGATGCCGTAGCCGGGGCCGATGCCGTCTACACCGATGTGTGGGTCAGCATGGGCGAGCCGACCGCCGTATGGGAGGAGCGCATCAACGCGCTGGCCCCCTATCAGGTCAACGCCGCGCTGATGGCCAAGGCCAAGCGCACCGCCGTCTTTATGCACTGCCTGCCGGCCTACCACGACCACAAGACCGCCATTGGCCGGGAAATGGGCGAGCGGTTCGGTCGCGCCGAAATGGAGGTAACGGACGAGGTGTTCACCGGCCGCCAGTCCATCGTTTTTCAGGAGGCCGAGAACCGTATGCACACGATCAAAGCTGTCATGGCGGCAACGCTGGGCGCGTGAGTCCCAAGCCTTCCCCTGTGGGGGAAGGTGGCCCCGCAGGGCCGGATGAGGGGCAAAGTTTGCCGTGGCAACCCGCTTGCGGGCGACAATGGTAAGGTTTTCCCTCATCAGTCAGCGGGCGGAGCCGCTGACAGCTTCCCCCGCAGGGGAAGCCGCGCAAACAAAAAAGGCACATCCCAGCGCGGGATGTGCCTTTTCTTTATAAGGGATTACTCCTCAACATAACCGTACTGCAGGTACCAGTAGCCGTAGGGGCTGTGCCAGGTGCCCTTCAGAGAGGGGCTCTGCAGCCAGAAGTCGTTGTAGTAGGCCACCGGGATGCAGGCGTAATCCTTCATCAGGATGTCCTCAGCCTCATGCAGCTTCTGGAAGTGGACGCTCTTGTCAGCAACCTTGGAGGCCTCGATCGCGGCATCGAAGTCAGCGCTGGAGTACTTACCATCGTTGTTGCCGTTGCCAGTGGTGAACAGCTCGAGCATGTTGGAAGGATCGTTGTAGTCCATGACCCAGCCGTTACGGGAAGCGTCATAGTCGCCGGCGCGGCGCAGCGGGGTGAAGCTGGCCCACTCGACCTTGTTGATGTTCACAGTGATGCCCAGCTCGCCCCAAGCCTGCTGCAGATACTCAGCAACGGGGGTGTGGTAACCGGCATCGTTGGTGCTGTACTCGATGACGGGGAAGCCTTCGCCGTTGGGGTAGCCGGCATCGGCCAGAGCCTGCTTGGCAGCCTCGAGGTTGGCCTCGTAGTCTTCGCTGATGTAGGTCTTGCCGCCGTTGGCGTTGTCGTAGAACATGCCGTTCTCATCGACGATGCCGGGGCCGACCAGATTGTAGGCGGGGGTGTAGGTGCCCTGCATGATGGTGTTGGCAACATAGTCACGGTCGACGGCCAGACTCAGCGCCTTACGGACATTGACATCGTTGAACGGCTCCTTCTGGTCGTTCAGGGAGAGGTAGTAGGTACCCAGGATGGTGTCAACGTAGAAGTCGCCGCCGTCCTCAGCCTTGGTCAGGCTGGGGATCTCATCGGTGGGAACATCCTTGATGAGCTGTGCCTCACCGCTGTTGTAAGCGGTGTAGGAGGCGCTGGAATCCTCAAGCAGGAGCAGGGTGATGGTGTCGGAAACGATCTTGGAGGAATCCCAGCCGCCGACATAGTTCGGGTTCTTGGCAAGCACGATGCGCTCAGAGGGAATCCACTCAGAGATGCAGTAGGGGCCGTTGCAGATGTAGGTGTCAGGCTCGGTGCACCATGCATCGCCGTTGGCCTCAACAGTAGCCTGCTGCACAGGGCTCATGGCGGCAAAGGCAGCCAGCTTGTCAAAGTAAGCGCAGGGGTAGCTCAGGGTGACGGTCAGGGTCTTGCCGTCCTCGCTGGCAACGACATTCAGGGCGTCGAAGTCAGGCTCGGTGGTCATATTGCCCTCTTTATCGGGGTTGCCGGTGGCATCGGCGTAGCCGTCGATCATGCCGACAACAGTCTCGGCATAAGGGGCAGCGGTGTCGGGCGCGGCCAGACGCTTGAAGGAGTACTCAAAGTCCTTCGCGGTCAGGTCGGAGCCGTCGCTCCACTTCAGGCCGTCACGCATCGTGAAGGTCCAGGTCAGGCCGTCCTCGCTGACAGTGTAGCTCTCAGCCTGACCGGGGATGACCTCGTTGTTCTCATCAATGAGCAGCAGCGGCTCAAAGACGGTGATCAGCGTGTTGGCGCCGTCGATTGCGTTGTTCAGCGCGGGGTCCAGCGTCTCGGGGTTGGAACCGAGCTGGACAGTAAAGCCGCTGGCAACGCCAGTGCTCTCTTCGCCGGTGGCAGCCTCGGTGGATGCTGCGGTGCTGGTCTCGGTGGAGGCTGCGGAGCTGGCAGAGCCGCCGCAGGCAGCGAGAGAAGCAGCCATGCAGCCGGCCATAGCCACGGCAGCAACGTTCTTCATCTTCATGTGAAATACCCTCCAAATTCATTATACTTTATACCCAACCCCCTCGGGGGCGCTGCCCCCTGCGGAGTGAATATTTATACTTTACCACTCTAAAGCGGCATTTGCAAGTGTTCTGTAAATTTTGTAACTGTTTTGATAGAAAATCCGTTTGTCTTTCACTCGCATACAATTCTGTGGCACACAGATGAATGTCTCTCTTCCGCGCACATTTTTGGCAAAAACACAAGGCGGCCGCGGTGAGCCGCCCTGTATAAGTATAAGCTGCAAGCTGAGTGAAGTCAGTCGGCGGACAGAATTTTACTTCACCTTATCCAGATGGTGGCAGGCCGCCCAGTGGCCGCTGGAAACCTCCTTGAACTCGGGCACCTCGGCGGCGCAGCGCTCATCGGCGTAGGGGCAGCGGGTGCGGAAGCGGCAGCCGCTCGGCGGGTTCAGCGGGCTGGGCACATCGCCCTGCAGCACAATGCGGTGGCTCTGGCGGGCCGTCACGGGGTCAGCCACCGGAATGGCCGAGATCAGGCTGCGGGTGTAGGGGTGGACGCTGTGGGCGATCAGCTCAAAGCTGTCGGCCAGCTCGACCAGCTTGCCCAGATACATAACGCCGATGCGGTTGGAGATATGCTTGACAACGCTCAGGTCATGCGCGATAAAGAGGTAGGTCAGCCCCATCTCCTGCTGCAGATCCTCAAACATATTGACGACCTGCGCCTGAATCGAAACGTCCAGCGCGGAGACAGGCTCATCGCAGACGATGAACTCCGGGTCCACAGCCAGCGCACGGGCAATGCCGACACGCTGGCGCTGACCGCCCGAGAACTCGTGCGGGTAGCGGTTGGCATGCTCACTGTTCAGGCCGACACGCTCCAGCAGGGAGATGATCTTGTCGTGGCGCTCCTTGGCGTTGGCGCACAGGTGGTGGATGTCGATGCCCTCGCCAACGATGTCGCCGATCGTCATGCGGGGGTCAAGGCTCGCGTAGGGGTCCTGAAAGACGATCTGCATACGGCGGCGGTAGGGCAGCATGTCCACCGCGATCTTCTTTTTCTTGTCAAACAGCACCTTTCCGTCATAGATGATGGTGCCGTCCGTCGGCTCATACAAACGCAGCAGGGTACGGCCTGTGGTGGTCTTGCCGCAGCCGGACTCGCCGACCAGACCCAGAGTCTCGCCCTTGCGGATGGCAAAGCTTACATCATCGACAGCCTGCACATACTGCTTGTTCTTGCCCATGCCGCCGGCAGGGAAATACTGCTGCAGGTGCTGTACCTCGACCAGATTCTTCTGCTCACTCATTCGGCCTTGCCTCCTTTCTCAAATTCTTCCTTCTGGCGCAGCCAGCAATAGGTGTAATGGGTGTCGCTCAACTCGGTCTTGGGCGGCATTTTATTCAGGCAGACCTTCATGCAGCTCTTGCAGCGGGGCGCGAAGGGGCAGCCGGCCGGCGGGTTGAGCAGGTCAACGGGCTGGCCCTCAATGGGCACCAGACGCTCCTTCTCCTCGGCGTTCAGCTTGGGGATGGAGTTGATCAACCCCTTGGTGTACTCATGCTGCGGGTTGTAGAAGATCTCATCGGTCGTACCGTACTCAACGATGTGGCCGGCGTACATGACGGCGATCTTCTCACACATCTGCGCGACGACGCCGAGGTCATGGGTGATCATGATGATGGACATACCCAGCTTCTTACGCAGGTCGTTCATCAGTTCCAAAATCTGCGCTTGGATCGTAACGTCCAGCGCGGTGGTCGGCTCGTCGGCGATCAGCAGCTTCGGCTCGCAGGCCAGTGCAATGGCGATCATCACGCGCTGGCGCATACCGCCGGACAGCTCATGCGGGTACTGCTTCAGGCGGCGCTCCGGCTCGTTGATGCCGACCAGCTCCAGCAGCTCCTTGGCGCGGGCCCACGCCTCCTGCTTGGTCTTTTTGGTGTGCAGCAGGATGACCTCAACGATCTGGTTGCCGATGGTGTACACCGGGTTCAGGCTCGTCATCGGGTCCTGAAAGATGATCGAAACCTCATTGCCGCGAATCTTGCGGAATTCCTTCTCGGTCATCTTGTCGATCTGGTGGCCGTTGAACCACACCGTACCGCCGACCAGACGGCCGGGGTAGGCGGTCAGGCCCATGATGGAGTAGGCCGTGACAGACTTGCCGGAGCCGGACTCGCCGACAATGCCCAGCACATCGCCCTGATTCATGCTGAAGGAAACGCCGTTCAGCGCCTTGACCTCACCGGCAGGGGTGAAGAAGGACAGGCGTTCGTCCTTGATCTCAAGAATTTTTTCGCTCATGATTTCTTCCTCCCCTCTTTAGCTCTTCAGTTTCGGGTCAAAGGCATCGCGCAGGCCGTCGCCGAACAGGTTGAACACCAGGATCATCAGGCTGATCATCAGCGCGGGGGCGATCAGCAGCACGGGATAGGTGTTCATGCCCTTAACAGCATCGGTGGCCAGAGAGCCCAGAGACGGCATGGGGGCCGCAACGCCCAAGCCCAGGAAGCTCAGGTAGCTCTCGGTAAAGATGGAGGAGGGGATCTGCAGCGTGGTGGTAACGATCAGGGTGCCGATGCAGTTGGTCAGCAGGTGCTTTTTGATGATGCGGCCGCCGGAAGCGCCCAGGGCGCGGGCAGCGGTGACATACTCGCTCTCTTTCAGCGTAAGCACCTGAGAGCGCACGATACGCGCCATGCCGACCCAGTACAGCAAAGCAAAGATGATGAAGATGGACACCATGTTGGGGCCAAGCTTCTGCATCCAGCCAAAGCCGGGCTGGGTAGCCAGGTTCTCCAGCGGTTCCTTGATGGCCATAGCCAGCAGGATGATGAGCAGGATGTCCGGGATGGTGTACAAAATATCGGTGATACGCATCATGATGTTATCGACCCAGCCGCCTGCAAAGGCCGACACAGCGCCGTAGGTGGCGCCGATGAGCAGCACCAGCACGGAGGCCAGCAGGCCGACGGACAGGGACACGCGGGTGCCCATCATAACGCGGACGGCGAAGTCACGGCCCATACGGTCGGTGCCCAGGATGTGGGGGAAGACCTTTTCGCCGGAGTCGATGAGCTTCTGCTCGGCGGCAGAATACTCAAACGGGGCCAGGTTGTTGCTGCCTTTGATCTGCTGCTCGTAGCTGTAGGGCCAGAAAGAGGGCAGCACATAGGCGAAAATTGCAATCAGGATGATGACCACCAGGCTGAACATGGCGATCTTGTTTTTGCGCAGGCGGCGCAGGCCGTCCTTCCAGAAGTTGACACTCTCGCGCATGACGACAAGGCTTTTTTTCTCGTCGTTGGATGCGGGGGCAAAGTCCTCGACGTTGAGTTGCAGGCTCAACGGATTCTTTTTCAGATTTTCCATTTGTCTGCTCCTCCTTACTTCAGCTTGATGCGCGGGTCGATGACCTTATACAGAATATCAACGATGACGTTGGCCACGATGACCAAGGTAGCCAGCAGGATGGTGGTGCCCATGATCATGGTGTAGTCACGGTTGGTGATGGCGGACACGAAATCGCGGCCCAGGCCCGGGATGGAGAAGATCTTTTCCACAACGAAGGAACCGGTCATCAAACCGGCCAGCATGGGGCCGACGTAGGTGACGACAGGCAGGATGGCGTTGCGCAGCGCATGCTTGAACAGGATCTTGACGCTGGACACACCCTTGGCGCGGGCGGTGCGCATGTAATCCTGGCCCATAACATCCAAAAGGCTCGAGCGCATCAGGCGGGTGATGTAGGCGGTGGGGTAGATGGCCAGCGCGGTCACGGGCATGATGTAAGCGGCGGGCTCGTTCAGGCCGACGGTAGGCAGGATCTTCAGGTTCATGCCGAACGTGTACAACAGCACGACACTGGAGATAAAGCTGGGGATGGCGATGCCGCAGGTCGCCAGCACGATAATCAGGTTATCGGCCCATTTCCCTCGGTTATAGGCAGATATACAGCCCAGCGGTATGCCGACGCACAGGGCGACCAGCACAGCCAGCCCAGCCGTGCGGGCAGAGACCGGCAGCTTGGAGAAGATGATCTGGTTGACAGTACGGCCGCGCTGTTTCAGGCTCAGGCCCATGTCGCCGTGGATCAGGCTGTTCATGTAGTTGAGGTACTGCGCCCCCAGGGGTTTGTCCAGGCCGTACTTTTCGGCCAGGGCCTGCTGGGCTGCTTTACTGATGGACTTTTCCGCCACGAACGGACCGCCGGGGACCAGGTTCATGATGAAAAAGGTAAGGGTCGCAACAATAAACACACTGAAAATGCCCATTGCTACGCGCTTGACGATATACTTCGCCATGGTTTAGTGCCACTCCGTTTCCTAATGAAATACAGTTTCAGGGTGAACCCGGCATATCTCTTTAAAGTCCCACAGTGCGCGAACACGTTTGTAGCCATGCCGCGGACATTTGAGGGAACAAAAAAACCGATGGAGGTTGCGGCTGCACAAACACCATCGTTTATAACCGGAATCTTAATAATTATAAGATATATATCGGGGTTTGTCAATCGGCAGGGCGTATACAAAATGTGAAAGAAATTTCAAAATTTCCCTGCCAGTTTTTACGATTGTGCCTTTTTACCTTATTATAAATATAGTAAGTTTTGCCAAGATTTTGCCCAGCCACTTTGCAGCGCCCATTTTTGTGCTATAATAAGATGTTAAATTGTGTGGAATTGGCGATTGGACGGCTGCTATTTTCTGTAGGGGCCGATGCTTGCATCGGCCCGCCGGGCCACGCAAACATTTGTAGGGGCGAGCATTGCTCGCCCGCAGAAAGGCGGTGCGAATATGATGCAGCTTACCCTATTGGGCACGGGCGGTACACAACCCCTGCCAGACCGGGCGCTGGCGTCCCTGGCTGTGACGGTGCAGGGCCACACCCTGCTGCTGGATTGCGGCGAGGGCACCCAGGTCAGCCTGCGGAAATACGGCGTGAGCTCCTACCGCATCGCTGCCGTACTGCTGACCCATTACCACGGCGACCACATTTTGGGCCTGCCGGGCCTGCTGCAAACACTGGCCAGCCTGAACCGCACCGCACCGCTGACGATCTACGGCCCTCCGGGGCAGGAGAGTATTGCGGCGGCCATCATGGCCTTAGCCGGGCCGCTGCCCTACCCTGTCGCGTGGAAGATCGCCGAGGGCACATACAAAGAAGCAGGCCTGACGGTCACGCCGTTCCTCCTCAAGCACCGCGTGCCCTGCTGCGGCTACCGGCTGCACCTGCCCCGGGCCGGGCGGTTCGACGCCGCACGGGCCAAGGCCGCGGGTATCCCGCTGGAATACTGGCGGGTGCTGCAGGCCGGGCAGAGCATCGGCGGCTTTGCGCCGGGCGACGTATTAGGCCCGCCCCGCCGGGGGCTGACCGTGGTGTACGCCACCGATACCCGCCCCTGCCCCGCCGTGCTGGAAGCTGCCCGGGGCGTGGACCTGCTGTGCATGGACTCGACCTACGCCGACGACACCGACCTGCCCAAGGCGAAACTCTACGGCCACGCTACCTGTCGGGAGACCGGTGCGCTGGCCGCCGAAGCCAAGGTCCGCCGCCTGTGGCTGACCCACTACAGCGCCGCCGTCACCGACCCTGCCCCCGGCCTGGCCGCCGCCCGGACCCAATACCCCGCGGCAGCAGCCGGGTATGACGGCCTGCAATTGGAACTGGAATTTGATGAGGGGTAATATGGGCAAATACAAAAAGGAACTGCTGTTCACCCTCGCCGTGCTGGCAGCGGCCGCCGGGCTTTGGCTGGCCACTCATGCCGGGCGCGGCACCGGCAATGTTGCCGTGGTGCGCTACGGCGACCCCCAGGTGGAGCAGCGCATCGACTTATCCCAAAACGCCGATTACGACATCGATACCGGCACCTACACCGTCCACCTGCATGTGGAAAACGGCGGCATCGCCTTTGTGAACAGCCCCTGCCCCGACCACCTGTGCGAGGGGTTCGGCATTTTGCAAAACGCTGGTGACTGGGCGGCCTGCATGCCCGCCCGCACCAGCATCACCATAGAAGAAAAATAAGGAGCGTTTATGAATCCTACTTTTAAACAGGTCACCAAGACCCGCTACGTCCAACTGGTCGCCGAGCTGGCCCAGGAAATTTTTGTGCAGCACTACACCAAGCTGACCCCCAAGGTCGCCGCCGCCCTGGCCGATAAGTACCAGAGCGACATCCTGACCGATGACGAGATCCACAGCGGCGTCATCAACTATTTTCTCATCTACCTGGGCACCGAGCCGGTGGGCTACTTTGCCCTGGACCTGGGCCCCGCCGGCGCCATGTGCCTGAGCCGCCTGTTTATAAAAGAGAAAGCCCGCGGACAGGGTATCGGCCGCAGCATTGTAGCCTACGCCCAAAAGCTGGCCGAGGGCGACGGCCGCAGCCGCCTGTACCTGCGCATCTGGGCCCGTGACCTGAAAGCCGAGGGCTTCGCCAAGAAATGCCGCTTCCGCAAGGCCGAGACTGTGCCGATGGAGGTTTTGCCGGGCACGACGCTGGATATTACCACTTGGGAGAAGCTGTGGCGCTAACGCGCTCAAAGAAGGGGTTCGTCGCTTGTGGCTGCGCCACGCTCCTGCCGCTTGGCGGCCAAAGCAATGGCCGCCAGCCAGCAGAGCTGGCACCGCTCGTTCGGTTGCAAGCCCCACTGGGGCTTGCATCGCTGACGCGACCCCGACCCCCTCCTTTGGATTCACCCCGTCGCAAAAAAGCACATTTTCGCGCCTAACGACACAAAAATGCACTTTTTTGCTCTAGGGCAATACCGCATAATTCTAAGTGCCGATACGGCGAGCGAGGTGCGGCAGATGCTAAGCCAAAAGCGCAGATAA
>ENA-UPTB01001061-UPTB01001061.1-human-gut-metagenome-genome-assembly--contig:-NODE-1061-length-25601-cov-46.571619_pt1 | contig 25601 bp, 21 predicted proteins | sample MGYA00250046_ERZ773369 | MGnify/ENA primary metagenome ERZ773369 (study PRJEB29103, sample SAMN06111938) | human gut metagenome | biome: human gut; feature: ankylosing spondylitis patient; material... | reverse complement strand
CCCCTAATGTGGGGATGTCTTCCCCCTGGCGTGGGGGGAAATATGGGATGCCGAAAGGCATGATACTTCTATGATACATCAATGATACTTTTCTGTAAAATATCCAGAAAAGTATCATCTGGTTAAGTCTTTAGTCTATAGAGCTTTAGAGGCTTGGCGGCGGCCAAGAATGATACTATGATACTTCGCAGCACATATTGTTTTCATATGCGCACAATAAACGCAGCTATGTTCTATCTAAATAATGAAGACAGTATGGCGCATGTCTTGTCTTTATCCCCTGTATCCTACAGTCTTCAGTCTGTGTACCACCCACAGGAATGCAGGTATGAGGAATATGTCGGCCATGACCCTGTGGTCATGTCGCCCGTGGCAACGGCCTTCGCCTCTTGCGAAACCGCCTTCCCTTTCATGTCTTCACTCTTCATCTTGCTTCCTGAAATCTTTTGTTATCCCTGTTAGTTATCCCTGTTTGTTCTCTGCAATCCCGATCGGTCGTCAGGACTTGTTTGGATTGTGTTTTCTGGAACAGCGGATTATTTTTGTCTTTTCGGTGCAAAGGTATATATTTGGGAATAAACAAGAGCAATATTCCATAAACTTATTGTTTTTGTTTGTGCTCATTCCCGCAGAAACTTTCCCACAGTTGTGTCTTCTCATATAAAAACAGTTATCTTTGTAGGCCAAACGGCAATAACGTGCCGTTGCGATGCAACGGGAGAAGATTGTTGACACCTGTCGTGAACTCAAGTAAATATGGTTGAAAAGAATAACAAACCACAACTTGTGAATAGCGAATCCTTCATCGCAGACAAGAACTATGTGATGTGGTTGTCCGACTTGAAGAAACTTATATCAAGCGTTGGCTTGCGTTCTATTCAAGTCAAATCGAAATTGTTTACCAAGCTGGTAAACAATTACATTAAGTTGATAATGCCAGTACTCCTATCCCGGAAATCCTGCTTTGTATGCCTTGGAGACATCAAACCATTATTACCCCAGTTCGGGATAACCGAGTGTTTTAGAATATCGGTCAAGCAAAGAGTTGTAATCTTTGCTTGGCCGATTTCGGTTTTATCCCAAATCGGTCATTAGGGCTTGCCTGGATTTTGTTTTTTAGAAGAGTGGATTTTGTTTGGCTTTTAATGAGTAATAGCGGGCTATTGCGAATTAAAAACAAGCAAAAGACGCCTTATAAAAAGCAAAAGGCTGCAAGCAGTTATGAAATACCATATTAAACGGCCTAATGACCGTTTTGGGTTAAAGGCAAAAGGGAGGAATCACCATCGCCACATTCTTCCAGTTGGCAAGAGATTTCGCAAATGTGAACCTCAAGGAGAGGGCAAGGGAAAGAGGGAAAAGGGAGGAAGAAAGTCTCAAAAGTCTCAAAAGTCTCAAAGTCTCAAAGTCTCATATAAGCGATAATAAATGTAATAAAAAAGATAATACATTGATATATAATAACTTATATAAAATACCGAATTCCACGTGAGACTTTGAGACTTTGAGACTTTTGAGACTTTCTTGTAAAGACTTTTCCAACGGCTATACATTCTCCGACAAGCAGACTACGGCAAACTTAACAACTCTGTTCTTGTAAATCATGCAAATACTATGACATGAGGCATGGCAAATGTAGACCTTAAGGAGATGGCAAGAGAGATGGAAAAGAGAGGAAAAGAGTACCAAGTGTCCCAAGTGTCCCACTGTACCACTGTACCAAATAAGCAATAAAAATTGTAATAAAAAAGATAATATATTGATAAATAATGACTTAGACAAAATACATAATTCCATTTGGGACAGTGGGACAGTGGGACACTTGGGACACTTTTGTAAAGACTTTTCCAACAGCTATAGATTCGCCTACAATTGGATATTGCAGCACTTCCCTCCCCTGCTCAAGAGAATCATACAGCTACACGACAACGCGGTGAGCCGCGACAAGATGCTGATCGGAACGCCGGACATCGTTTCGGGGCTTATCGACAATGCAGGAAACCGACGGACGCGGGCAAACGCGTACTGAAGAGACAGAAACCAATGGTTTACGGTCAGCAAAACACCCACATAGGCATGAAGACCCACAGGGTTATAATCGAGGAACAACGCAAAGTGACGGTGAAAAAACAACTTGTTACTGATGACAAATACACCGCATTTTTTTTGCCATTTCTCTTCATTGCATACAAATATTTTGTCAAAACCGACTTTTTCCATAACTTTGCACCTGTTTTCGCCCACCTGCGGCAATACACCGGAAACGGCAACATCTCAGCATACTTGCCTTCTGGCAGACCGACAAGGCACGCGAGACATGAATCAAGACAAATGATGTTATAGACAATATATGATATTCTTTATCAACGACAACATACGCAACGCACGGACAAATAAAACAAGGACACACGCCACAGGGCGCCCTGCCCTGTTACTTGCCCTGCTCATGATGGTCTGCGCCACAATGACGGCGGCAGCGCAGACCGTGACCGCCGACTCGCTTATCGCAAGGCAGATGAGGGAACATGGAGTGGAATTCTCCAACGACAACTCCGTGACGCTGCTTATGAGCGGACAGGAGAAATTCGACGACATGTTCAAAGCCATCCGCCAGGCAAGAAGCAGCGTACACCTGGAATACTTCAACTTCCGCAACGACTCCATAGCCTCGCTGCTCTTCGACATCCTCGCAGAGAAAGCCAGCCAGGGAGTGGAAGTAAGGGCGCTGTTCGACGGATTCGGAAACGACTCCAACAACCAGCCGCTGAAGAAAAGACATCTCGAGAAACTGCGCCAGAGGGGAGTCGACATCCACGAATTCGACCCGCTCCGCTTTCCGTGGGTAAACCACGTGTTCCACAGAGACCACCGCAAGATCGTGGTAATCGACGGAAAAGTGGCATACACTGGAGGAATGAACGTGGCAGACTACTACATCAAGGGCACCGACGTGGTGGGGAAATGGCGAGACATGCACTGCCGTATAGAGGGCGAAGAAGTGAACACGCTGCAGAAGATATTCGTGAGGATGTGGAAAAAAGTGACGGGAGAACAGATAGCCGGGGCGAAATACTACCGCGGCACCAGAAACGCCGACTACATCAGCGGACTGAAGCCCGACGACACACCGACGCGAGGCCACAAGATGGTGGGGATAATAAACCGCGAACCCAGGACGACGAACAAGATAATACGACAGTTCTACACCGACGCCATAAATGATGCGCAAGACAGCATAAAGCTCGTGAACCCGTATCTCACGCTGAACCGCACACTGAAAAAGGCCCTCAGACGGGCGGTGAAAAGAGGAGTGAAGGTGGAGATAATGGTTTCGTCGCACAGCGACATACCGCTCACACCAGACTGCGTGTTCTACAACGTGCACAAACTGATGAAACACGGAGTGGACGTGTGGATATACGAAGACGGATTCCACCACACCAAGATAATAATGGTGGACGGGAAATTCTGCACCGTGGGCAGCGCCAACCTCAACGCCCGGAGCCTCAACTTCGACTACGAGGAAAACGCCGTGATAATCGACCCGCACACCACACGCCAGCTCAACGACATGTTCGAGGCAGACAAGCTCTCGTCGTTCAAGCTCACCCCCGAAAGCTGGAACAGATGGAGAACGCCCTGGAAGAAATTCGTAGGATGGGTGGCACATCTGCTCACACCTTTCCTATAGCAAACACCATCATCAAGGAAATACCCCGTCAAATCCACAAATGAAAAAGAAATTCGAAATAAACGTGCCGGGAGGAGCGACCACAGTATTGCTCCACACCTGCTGCGCACCATGCTCAAGCGCCATCATTGAATGTCTGATGAAGAATGGCGTTACACCAGTGATATACTATTCAAACCCGAACATCTACCCGCTTGAAGAATATCTCATCAGAAAAAACGAATGCACCAGATACGCCGACTCGCTCGGACTTACAATCATCGACGACGACTACTGCCACAACGAATGGCTGGCACACGTGAAAGGACTGGAAAACGAACCTGAGAGAGGCAGACGCTGCAGACGCTGCTTCGAGATGAGACTCAGACGCACAGCCCGCTACGCCCACGAAAACGGCATCTCTGTGGTGACCACCACACTCGCCTCGTCGAGATGGAAAAGCCTGGAACAGATAAACGCCGCCGGACAATGGGCTGTGGAACCATACGACGACGTGGCATGGTGGGAACAGAACTGGCGCAAAGGAGGACTGAGCGAAAGGAGGCTGGAGATAATAAAACAGTATGGCTTCTACAACCAGCAATACTGCGGATGCGAATTCAGCATGACACACGACAAGGACAAAGAACAAGCCACACAACAGCCATCGGGAAACTGACACACACCATATTGGCATATTTTTTGTACCTACCAAACAGTAAACGGACAGACAAAGGAATATCCATGCCTGGCCGTAAACCAAATGAACAAAACATGACAAACAAGTTTTCAGACGAAGTACTCGAAGTGCTCACATTCAGCAAAGAAGAAGCCGCACGGCTGGCAAGTCCAAATGTCATGCCCGAACATCTGCTGCTCGCCATACTGCGCCACAAAAGCGGAGCAGCATGCAGCATGATGCAAAGCATGAACGTGGACCTGAAAGACATGAAGCAGCAGCTGGAGCAGAACGTGGCGGCAGGAAACAACGACCATTCCACCAGCGACAGCATAGAGCTGAGCGAGCAGGCAAGCAACATACTGAAGCTTGCGATACTGCAGGCACGACTCATGGCAACGGAAACCGTGAGCGAGATGCACCTGCTGCTCGCCATACTGCACGACCCCAGAAACAACGGGGCAAAAAACATACTGGAAGAAAGAAAAATCACCTACGACCAAGTTATGGAATACTCAAAGAAACAGGCTGACAACATAACGAAAAACGGCATCGGAATGCAGGAGGAAGAAGAAGAAGACTTCATCGGCAGAACCGGAAGCCAGAACCGGAAACAGGGCGGAGGCTCAACAGCCACCGACACCAAGACCGGCGGTGACACGCCAATACTCGACAACTTCGGCACCGACCTCACACTGGCTGCCGAAGAAGGAAAACTCGACCCCATTGTGGGCAGAGAGAACGAGATAAACAGAGTGTGCGAAATACTTTGCCGCAGAAAGAAAAACAACCCGATACTCATCGGCGAACCAGGAGTGGGAAAAAGCGCCATAGTGGAAGGACTCGCCACGCTCATCGCCAAGAAACACACTTCGCCGGTGCTGTTCAACAAAAGAGTAATGACACTCGACCTGGGAGCACTCGTGGCAGGAACAAAATACCGCGGACAGTTTGAAGAAAGAGTGAAGGCACTGGTAAAGGAAATAGAAAACCACCCCAACATAATTGTGTTCATCGACGAAATCCACACACTCGTGGGGGCAGGGTCGGCACCAGGCACCATGGACGCTGCAAACATGCTCAAACCGGCATTGGCAAGAGGCACCATACAGTGCATCGGAGCCACCACACTCGACGAATACCGCAAGTCGATAGAAAAAGACGGTGCACTGGAGAGGAGATTCCAGAAGGTGATAGTGGAACAGACCACACCTGAGGAAACCATCGACATCCTTACAAACATAAAGGAAAGATACGAACACTACCACGCCGTGAGATACTCCGACGAGGCAATAAAGGCATGCGTGGCATACACTGACAGATACGTCACCGAAAGACAGTTCCCCGACAAGGCGATCGACGCACTCGACGAGGCAGGAGCCAAGGCACACCTGCAGAACGCACAAGTGCCGCCGGAAATCACAGAAACGGAAAAGGAAATAGCCGAGGTGGCGAGAAAGAAACAAAACGCAGTGAGAAACCAGAACTTCGAACTGGCGGCAAGCTTCCGCGACAAGCAGACGGAGCTGCAGCAGAAAATGAAGGAACTGGAACAGAAATACAAAGAAGGAAACTTCAACAACGTAGTCGACGTGACAGAAGACGACGTGGCGAGAGTGGTGTCGGTGATGGCAGGAATACCAGCCGAGAGAATCACCGAGACTGAGAGCGCACGCCTGCGCAATATGGGCGAAACGCTCAAAGGCGACGTGGTGGCACAAGACAGGGCGATAGAAAAGGTGGTGAAAGCCATCCAGCGCAACAGGATTGGACTGAGAGACCCCAACCACCCCATCGGAGCTTTCATGTTCCTCGGACCAACCGGAGTGGGAAAGACATATCTGGCAAAGAAACTTGCAGAAAACATCTTCGGCTCTGCCGACGCGCTGATACGCATCGACATGAGCGAATACAGCGAGAGCTTCAACACATCACGCCTCGTGGGAGCACCTCCAGGATACGTGGGCTACGACGAAGGAGGACAACTCACGGAGAGAGTGCGCCGACGCCCCTACTCCATCGTGCTGCTCGACGAAATCGAGAAAGCACACGGCAACGTGTTCAACATGCTGCTGCAGGTGCTGGATGAAGGAAGGCTTACCGACGGCAACGGAAGGCTTGTTGACTTCAGAAACACCATTATAATAATGACCAGCAATGCCGGAACACGACAGCTCAAAGAGTTCGGACACGGAGTGGGATTCAATGCAGGACGACTATCTGCCGACATGCAGGAGAAAGACAAAGAATACGCACGCAGCATCATACAGAAGAGCCTCAGCAAGCAGTTCAGTCCCGAATTCCTCAACAGGCTCGACGAGATAATAACCTTCGACCAGCTCGATCTGGAAGCGATAAAGAAAATCATCGACATAGAACTCAGGTCGCTCACCCGTAGACTCACAGCTATGGGCTACGAAATATCCATCACCGACAAGGCGAAAGAACTCGTGGCAGAAAAAGGCTACGACGTGCAGTTCGGAGCAAGACCGCTCAAGAGAGCAATACAGACATATATCGAAGACGGGATATGCCAGATGATACTCAACGACGAGCTGAAACCAGGCACCACAATCGACATCGGAAAGGACCCTGACAAAGAAGAACTCACGTTCCAGATAAATTCCGAAAAGAATTAGGAGATTCCAAAAAAGATTGCTATCTTTGCAAAACGCAAGAAAAGAAAACAAAACATACTTTATATCACACACATTCTTATGTACAGAACAAACACGTGCGGAGAGCTGAGACTCTCCGATGCAGGAAAAAAGGTGACGCTCGCCGGATGGGTGCAGCGAAGCCGCAAGATGGGAGGAATGACATTCGTAGACCTGCGCGACAGATACGGCATCACACAGCTGGTCTTCAACGAAGAAGCTGACGCCGAGCTTTGCGCCCTCGCCAACAAACTCGGACGCGAGTACTGCATCCAGGTGGAAGGAACAGTGAACGAGCGACAGAGCAAAAACAACAAGATACCTACAGGCGACATCGAAATCATAGCAGACAAGCTCAACATCCTAAGCCAGAGCGCAACACCGCCGTTCACAATCGAGGACAATACCGACGGTGGAGACGACATCAGAATGAAATACCGCTATCTCGACCTCAGAAGACCATGCGTGCGTCACAACCTCGAACTGCGCCACCGCATGACCATACTCATAAGAAACTTCCTCGACAGCAAGGACTTCATCGAAGTGGAGACCCCTATACTCATCGGAAGCACACCTGAGGGAGCACGCGACTTCGTCGTGCCCTCGAGAATGAACCCAGGACAGTTCTACGCCCTGCCACAGAGCCCGCAGACACTGAAGCAGCTGCTCATGGTGAGCGGATTCGACAGATACTTCCAGATAGCGAAATGCTTCCGCGACGAAGACCTCAGAGCCGACAGACAGCCCGAATTCACACAGATAGACTGCGAGATGTCGTTCGTAGACCAAGACGATGTGATCGACCTCTTCGAGGATATGGCACGCCACCTCTTTAAAGAAGTGCGCGGAGTGGAACTGCCGGCAAAGCTGCAGCAGATGACATGGCACGAAGCAATGAGACGTTTCGGAAGCGACAAGCCTGACCTCAGATTCGGAATGGAATTCGTGGAACTGATGGACGAGCTGAAAGGCACAGGAGAGTTCACCGTGTTCAACGACGCTGAATACATCGGAGGAATATGCGCGCCAGGATGTGCAAGCTACACACGCAAACAGCTCGACCAGCTCGCCGACTTCGTGAAGAAACCACAAGTGGGAGCAAAGGGACTGGTATGGATAAAGGTGAACGAAGACGGAACGACAAAGAGCAGCATCGACAAGTTCTATACACCAGAAGTGTTCGCCAAAGTGGTGGAGAAAGCAGAAGCAAAGCCAGGCGACCTCATACTCATCCTCAGCGGTGACAAGGCAAACAAGACGAGAACTCAGCTGTGCAGCCTACGACTCGAAATGGCAGACAGACTCGGACTGAAAGACAAAAACAAGTTCGAATGCCTCTGGATTGTCGACTTCCCACTCTTCGAATGGAGCGACGAGGAGCAGAGACTCATGGCTACGCACCATCCGTTCACAATGCCAAACCCTGACGACATACCACTGCTCGACGAGCATCCGGAGAGAGTGAGGGCAAAAGCATACGACTTCGTGTGCAACGGAATCGAAGTGGGAGGAGGAAGCCTCCGTATCCACGACGGACAGCTACAGGAGAAAATGTTCAAAATCTTGGGCTTCACACCCGAAAGGGCAATGGCACAGTTCGGATTCCTCATCAACGCATTCAAATACGGAGCACCACCTCACGCAGGACTCGCTTTCGGACTCGACCGATTCGTGTCAATCATGGCTGGACTCGACTCTATACGCGACTGCATAGCATTCCCGAAGAACAACAGCGGACGAGACGTAATGCTCGAAGCACCGTCGGAGCTGGATGACAAACAGTTGAAGGAATTGCAGATTTCTGTTGATGTAAATCAAGAAAACGCCGAATAGAGCCTACATAATGTAACTTTATCACCAAATAATGAAACAAAAGCAAAATAATGTAATAAAAAAACATTATATTTGCATCAGCTATTTATAAAGTAATGAGTCACATAGACTTGTCACGGATTTAAATTTTATCATTATGACAGAAAGAAAAGTTACAGAGAAGAAGGTTGCTGCAAAGCCAACAGCTAAGAAAACAACAAGAAGAACAGCCACCAAGAAGGTTGCTTCAACATTCATGATCGATGCAATGAGCGTAGGTTTCAAGGCTGGTGACGTTTATCAGACGCTGAAAGACGCTGAGAACGCACTGAGTGTGGAAGAAATCGCAAAGGCAGCAAATATCACGACAGAAGAAACTCTGCTCGGAATGGGATGGCTGCTCAAAGAAGGCAAGATCAAAGGAGAGGACAACAAATTTCTCTTGGCATAAGAAACTGCTCCGAAAGGAGAAAACCGTCAAGGGCAAAAATAAGACGAACAGAAGGGCTGGCGATATTGTAACATATCTCCAGTCCTTTTTTTACGATGATATGAGCTACGAACAGGAAATAAAAGAACTTCTATTCGAAGCAGGCAAAGAAGGATTGTCTGCAAAGAAAATCGCACGCCATATCTTCAACAAACACAACGGACTATTTGAAACTACTCCATACGACGAGGTTTATAAGGCTGTGCAATACTGCATAGCCAAAAACAACAAATCCGCAAAACCGTTCATAGAAAAGGCAGAACGATGGGGCTACTACAAACTCACCGAAAAATCAAGCCACGACACCCAGCTGCTGCTGCAATTCAAAGAAGGATACAACGAAGAACAAGAGGCAGAGAACGGGAAAGACGACCATGTATGCGAAGACCTCTCACTATCACTATTTTGAGTCAGAAACCTAAATTTCAAACAAATCAAACTATAAAAAAACTATAATACAACTATGAGAAGACAATATTTCCTAGGCATAGATCTTGGCAGCTCATCAGTAAAAGCATCGCTAGTAGACGCTGAAACAGGAAAATGCGCCGCCACGACTTTTTATCCGGAACATGAAGCACCAATCATCGCAGTGAAGAGCGGATGGGCAGAACAAGACACCGACATGTGGTGGGAAAACTGCAAACTATGCATCAAGAAAGTAAAGGAGATGGCAAATGCCAGCGCCGAAGACATAAAGGCTATCGGCATCTCGTATCAGATGCACGGACTGGTGTGTGTAGACAAAGACATGAAGGCGCTTCGACCGGCCATAATATGGTGTGACTCAAGGGCTGTGCCATACGGCGAGAGGGCTTTCAACGACCTCGGAGCCGACAGATGTCTGGGGCATCTGCTCAACTCTCCAGGCAATTTCACCGCAGCAAAACTGGCATGGGTGAAGGAGAACGAACCGGAACTATTCTCCAAAATATACAAATTCATGCTGCCTGGCGACTTCATAGCCATGAAACTGAGCGGAACGATAAACACCACGGCAAGCGGACTGAGCGAAGGAATACTATGGGACTTCAAAGAAAGGAAGACCGCAGACTTCGTGCTCGACTACTACGGAATAGACCGCAAACTGGTGGCTGACATAGTGCCTACATTCAGCGTACAATGCGAAGTGTCGGCAGAAGCAGCAGCCGAAACAGGACTGCAAGAAGGCACGCCAATAAGCTACAGAGCTGGTGACCAGCCAAACAACGCACTGAGCCTCAACGTGTTCAATCCTGGAGAAATAGCCTCAACGGCAGGCACATCAGGAGTGGTATATGGCGTGTTGGGAAAAGTGGCATACGACAAGAAAAGCCGGGTAAACACCTTCGCACACGTGAACTACACAGCAGAGACGGACCGTCTCGGCGTGTTGCTCTGTATCAACGGAACTGGAATTCTCAACGCTTGGATAAGGCGCAACATCGCACCGGAAGGAATTTCATACACTGAGATGAACGATATGGCTGCCAACGTAGCAATAGGGTCTGAAGGCGTATCGGTAATCCCCTTTGGCAACGGAGCGGAAAGAGTGCTCGAAAACAGAGAGACAGGATGTTCCATCAATGGTCTGAACTTCAACAAGCACACCAAAGCCCACATCATCCGAGCGGCACAGGAGGGCATAGTTTTCAGTTTCTGCTATGGAATGGAAATAATGGAAAAGATGGGCATGGACATCAGGAAAATTCATGCCGGCAGGGCAAACATGTTCCTCAGCCACGTCTTTCGCAATACGCTGGCCGGAGTGAGCGGAGCACAGATAGAGCTATACGAGACCGACGGCAGCGTGGGAGCAGCAAAGGGCGCAGGTATGGGTTGCGGATACTATAAGGACAACAATGAGGCTTTTACTTCGCTGGAAAAACTTGCTGTGATAAATCCCGACGAAAACCTCCGCTCGGAATATCTCGAAGCCTATGCTGAATGGAAAGAGAAATTGGAAAAGATGCTTTAACTAGCAGACAAACCAACGAGTTTAATATACAAACAGAGTGTGTCAAGAGGAACTTCCATTCCCATCTGACACACTCTGTTCGGATTTCAGAAAACGACATTCCGAAATTATTCTATGCCATCAAGACTGCTAACACATCAGTATGCTGCACGGTATTTTCCCTCCTCCTTGTCTTCAAGCATACTTAAATAAGAAACATAGCGGCTCTCGGCGATATAATGCTCTTCTACAGCCTTGCGAACTGCACAGCCCGGCTCGTGGGTATGAGTGCAGTTGTTGAAGCGGCAGCCCTTTGAAAACTTGAATATCTCCTTGAAATATCCACAAATCTCCTCAGGCTCCATATTGAAAGTGCCAAATCCCTTGATGCCCGGTGTGTCAATCACCCAGCCGCCATCCGTCAGCGGAAGCATCTCGCTGAACGTAGTAGTGTGCATTCCCGTGTTGTGGGCGTCGGAAATCTCCGCCGTCCTCAGTTCCGCACCAGGCACAATGAAGTTGAGCATGGTGCTCTTCCCCACTCCACTGTTACCGCTGAAGAGCGTTATCTTGTCTTTCAGCAGCGGCAACAGGCGGTCCATGCCCTCTTTCGTTTCTGCCGACACTTTCAAACAGTCATAACCCACCGTTTCATACAGCGTAACCATCATGTCGAGATAGCGGCGCTCGTCGTCTTGCAACAGGTCCACCTTGTTGAACACAAGTGTCACCGGCACGGAATAAGCCTCGGCAGAGGCAAGGAAACGGTCGATGAAGGTGGTTGAAGTCTCAGGATGTTTCACCGTCACGATGAGGAAAGCCTGATCCACGTTGGCTGCTATGATATGGCTCTGTTTAGAGAGGTTCGACGATTTGCGGATGATATAGTTGCGTCTGTCGCAGATGTTTGTTATGAAGGCTGTGCCTTCATGGTTGCGCACGATCTCCACACGGTCGCCAACGGCAACAGGATTGGTACTCCTGATGCCTTTCAGCCTGAAATTGCCCTTTATCTTGCAGTCAATGGTATTTCCGCCGTCAGTCAATACAGTGTACCAACTGCCAGTGTTCTTGATAACCAATCCTTCGGTGTCGCTCATCTATACTCTGTTTCGTTATACGGTCATGATCTCCTTGTTCTTGGCAGCAAGCAGGTCATCCACCTTCTTGATATACTTGTCGTGGATTTTCTGCAATTCAGCCTCAGCGTCCTTCTCATTGTCCTCAGAAAGTCCGTCCTTGATGGCTTTCTTCAGTTTGTCCTTGATGTCACTGCGAACATTGCGCACCTGTACCTTCACTTTCTCACCGATCTTGTTACACTGTTTGGCAAGTTCCTTGCGGCGCTCTTCTGTAGGCTGTGGAATGGCAAGGCGGATAATTTCACCGTTGTTCTCTGGCGTGATGCCCACCTCTGAATCCATGATTGCCTTCTCGATGTCTCTGATCTGTTTCTTGTCCCAAGGTTTGATGGCTATCGTTCTTGCGTCTGGCACAGAAACGCTTGCCACCTGGTTAAGAGGCACTTTTGAGCCGTATGACTCCACTCTCACGCAGTCGAGAATGGCAACGTTGGCACGTCCGGCACGGATGCGGTTCAACTCTTCCTCCAGATAGAGGGCTGCCATCTCCATTTTCTCTTCGCTGTCCTGCAGCGTCTGTTTTACGTCAATCATATTTTTCTGTTTTTTGTTTTTCTGAAAAATGTTTCTGCAAAAATAATCATAATATATGAAGTATGCAACGCCACGAACAGAAAATAGCGTCTGCATTGACACTTTCCCGACAGCGGCCACCATCCATATGACTTTCACTACAACCGAAAATTGACAACTAATGTTTCGCATGTCTTTGATATTCTTCATGTTGACAAGCAAGCTGAAGATTATATTATCTACATTTCAAGCATCCACGACTAAAAGTCTGTCGCCTTCTACACGGAATTTCACATCCCGCCCTGCATAAGGCATTCCGTATGTCTTCGACGGATCGTTGTGGTAATGCGGACGCGGGTCGAGTTCGAGCACTTTCACAAGCGCCAGCAACTGTTCTTCTGTGAACAGCCTCCTGACATGAGAAGGCACGGTGACACTGAGCCTGCGGATGGCATGGCTGTCAACAAAGCCACAACGGGCTTCGGGATGACAGTCAGAAAGGCTGACGTAGGGTTTGATGTCGAAAATCGGTGTACCGTCCATCAGGTCGGCACCTCTGACATAGAGCAGCGGACCGCCCTCTGCAGTATAGTCCACACGGGAAAGGCGCACCGACGACAATCCCATGGCATTAGGACGGAAGGGAGAACGGCTGGCGAAGACTCCCACCTTCTCGTTTCCGCCCAACAGCGGTGGTCTCACCAGAGGACTCGTGGCAGCATGTGGATTGGCAGAAAACTGCCATATTATCCACAAATAATCGAAGTCTTCTATCCCCCTCAGCATGTCTTTGTTTCTGAACTCCGACGCAAATTCTATCGTGCCCTCCAACTCGTCAACAAGTCCACTCTGTTTCGGTACCCCGAACTTGGAAGTAAACGGTGAATGAAAATATGCTATTTCTTTTAATATCATCGTGTTATGATTATGTTGCTATATATAATCTGAACATTATTCCACTGTCGTTATTTCCGGATTTTCCGCCTTCTGTTTACGCGTCATTTTCTTCACCACCTCACTGTAACTATGACGGATAAGCCGCTCTATCAGCGCATCATCAAGAAAGCCGTAAAGATTCAGCTGGTTCCAGTATTTCTTGTTCATGTGGAAGGCGCCTTCTATCTCTGTGTGGGCATCTCGCAGCTCTATGGCAAAGTCTGCATCACATTTCATCGACACCCATTCCGGACGGTCGAGGTCGAGCAACAGGAATATTTTTCCCAACACTCTGAACACGACGGTTGTATCGTCGAACGGCATGTCTTCTGTCACCAGCGGGAGCGACAGACAGTAGGTTCTTATGCTTTCAATATTCATTTTTTCTCCGTTATATTATCATCCGACATATGGGCAGGCAACAGAAATCATATATAGCAATGTGAAATACAGGTTGCAAAAAACCATAAGCCATTCAGAATTCACGACAATGAAAAGTAGATTCAATACACATATATAAAACAAAGATAGACAAAAATTAATAAACGCCACCAACTAAAACATATTTTAAAGATATAGCATCACTATTTTTTAGTACATTTGCATTTGTTACATTTTAATTCGTACTGACATGTCCATATTCAACCGTTTTTTCAAGATATCAAGAACTGCTGGTAATGAGGATAATCATGCCAACGACAAAGCAACCGACAAGAGAAGACGGGACTCATGGCAATGGGACAAGACCAAGTATGCATTCATAGATACGGAAATAGGACTGAAGGACCATAAGATACACGACATAGGGGCAATAAGCCACAATGGAGCGATATTCCACGAAGCGTCCTCAAAAGAACTGGTGGATTTTCTCAAACGAGAAGACATACATTTCGTTTGTGGCCACAACATCGTAAACCACGATGCGAAATACCTGTTTGGATATTCATCCGCAAACGGTAGTCTAGCTGCGACCGTTACAGATGGCAGCAGACGATGGCTACTAGTAGACACGCTATATTTCTCACCTCTGCTCTTTCCCGAACGACCATACCACAGACTCGTGAAAGACGACAAGTTGCTTTGCGACGAACTAAACAACCCTGTAAACGACTGCATGAAAGCCCGCGAACTTTTGTATGACGAGGAAGCCCGCTGGAACTCGCTCTCACCCAAACGACAGAAGATTTTCGCCTCGCTGCTGAGAGACAGGGAAGAATTCGTCGGATTTCTCACGATGATGGGAGCACAAGGGCTATATACGGACACTGAAGAGCTGGCAGACATTATAAGAGAAGAATACGACGGAAAGATTTGCAGCAATGCTGAGATAAGGAATTTGGCCATATCCCAACCATGTGCAATGGCTTATGCCCTATCGCTGATAGACACTACTGACAGGCGCTCCATCACACCAGGCTGGGTGTTACACAATTTTCCAGAAGTGGAATACGTGATACGGAAACTACGACATTGCCGCTGCGAGAAGGGGTGCAGATACTGCAACGAGTCTCTCGACGTGGGCGCTGCACTGAAAGAAAACTTCGGATACGACAAATTCAGAAGCTACAATAACGAACCGCTACAGGAAAATGCCACCAGAGCAGCCGTTGACGGCAAGTCACTGCTGGCGATATTTCCTACAGGAGGCGGAAAATCCCTTACTTTCCAATTGCCGGCGCTGATGGCGGGAAAGGCTGTCCACGGACTCACCGTGGTAATATCCCCGCTACAGTCGCTTATGAAGGACCAGGTGGACAACCTCGCAAACAGGGGAATAACCGACGCCGTGACAATAAACGGTCTGCTCGACCCAATAAACAGGTCGCTGGCAATAGAGAGGGTGACAAACGGAGACGCCTCTCTGCTATATATCGCACCGGAGATGCTGCGGTCTAAGACTATAGAAAGAATACTCGGCGAGAGACACGTCACAAGATTTGTGATCGACGAAGCACACTGCTTCTCGGCATGGGGACAGGATTTCAGAGTGGACTATCAATATATCGGCAAGTTCATAAAAGAATACCAAAAGCGCAAGGGTGGCAAATTACAAATCCCGATATCATGCTTCACGGCAACGGCAAAGCAGAAAGTGGTGCAGGATATATGCGACTATTTCAAACACTGGCTCGGTGTTGAGCTACAACTGTTTGCCACCTCAGCAACAAGAACCAATCTTCGCTATTCAGTAATCCACGTGGACACCGAAAATGACAAATACAACAGACTTAGAACTCTTGTGAGAGAGTCTGAATGTCCCACGATAATTTATGTCTCCCGGACAAAACGCACCAGACAACTTGCTGAAAAGCTGACACGCGATGGTATCCCGGCACTGCCATACAACGGAAAGATGGACTCGGAGGAAAAGATACAAAACCAAGAGGCCTTTATGAACGACAGAGTGAGAACGATTGTCGCTACATCGGCATTTGGCATGGGGGTGGACAAAAGCGACGTGGGGCTGGTGGTACACTATGACATCTCTGACTCATTGGAAAACTATGTGCAGGAGGCAGGACGGGCCGGCAGAGACCCGAACCTTAACGCCCGCTGCTTCGTGTTGTATAGCGACAACGACCTGGATAAGCATTTCATACTTTTAAACCAGACAAAGCTGAGCATCAGTGAAATACAGCAAGTATGGCAGGCCGTGAAAGATTTCACCAAACAACGTCAACACATATCCTGCTCTGCTCTAGAAATCGCACGCCAAGCCGGATGGGACGACTCTATAAACGACATTGAGACACGTGTACGCACTGCCCTTAACACACTGGAACAAAGCGGCTATATAGAGCGTGGCAACAACATTCCTCATGTGTATGCCACTGGTATTACGGTGAAAAACATGGACGAGGCAAGAAAAAGAATAACGGAATCGTCACTCTTCACTGAAAAGGAAAAGGATAATGTGGCAAGAATCATAAAATCTCTAATCTCGCAGAAAAACATCGCCAAAGCACAAGACAGTGAAGCTGAATCGAGAATTGACTATTTGGCAGACATATTAGGTCTGAGCAAGAAAGAGATAATATCTGCCGTGATAAGGATGAGACAGGAGGGAATACTCGCCGACACGCGAGACATGTCTGCATATATGAATGACATAGGCGACACACAGAAGAAGTCGAGAAACTTACTCGACAATTTTGCCAGACTCGAGAGATTCATCATCAGCCACATAACTGAAGAGCCGCTCCACTGTTCATACAAGCAGCTAAACGAAGAAGCCATAAACGAAGGGATTGACTCGTCATCAGAGAAAGTCTTACGCACACTGCTTTACTTCCTCGTGGTTAAGGGCTATACCCTCAAGAAACAAGACAAAGAAAAGAACATCATCATTACACGTCTGCATGACTTGGATTTCATGATAAAAAGATTTGAAAGAAGAATAAAAATCTGCCACTTTATCATTGATCGCCTCTATGCCATTGCCGAGAAAAACGAAAGGGAAAAGGAATCCAAACCGACAGAGGGTGGAAACACCGTTTCTGAAAAGAAAGCGGGAAAAGGGAGCGTACAGTTCTCCGTTATTGAAATGCTGGACGAATACAACAGAAGCACAGTCTCTGATCTGTTTACAGGAAACGGGAAAGTCCAACTGGAAGACGTTGAGGAAGCATTGCTGTATCTTTCAAAGACAGGGGCTTTGAAACTTGAGGGAGGATTTCTTGTCCTCTACAATGCCATGGACATCCACAGACTCAAGGAGATGCGCATGCGCTACAAAAAAGAAGACTACCAGGCGCTCAATGAATTCTACAAACAAAAAATGCAACAGATACATATCGTGGGCGAATATGCCAACCTGATGGTGAGAAACTATGATGCAGCACTGAAATACGTACAGGACTATTTCCAGATGGACTACCGCTTGTTTGTGGAGAAATACTTCAACGGCAAACGGAAGGAGGAACTGGAGCACAACCTCACGCCAATGAAATACAGACAACTGTTCGGCAATCTGTCGCTGAAGCAGAAAGAGATTATCAAAGACAGAGAATCCAAGTGCATAGTGGTGGCGGCAGGACCTGGAAGCGGGAAGACACGCGTGCTCGTTCATAAGCTGGCATCCCTGTTGCTACTCGAAGATGTAAAACACGAACAATTGCTCATGCTCACTTTCTCAAGAGCTGCAGCTACGGAATTCAAACAGAGACTGATGCAGCTGATAGGCAACGCTGCACACTTCGTTGAAATAAAGACTTTCCATTCGTACAGCTTCGACCTGCTCGGCAGAATCGGGAACCTTAATGACGCTGCCGATGTGGTGAAGAAAGCTGCCGATATGATAAGGTCTGGCGAAGTTGAGCCTAACAGGATACGCAAGACTGTGCTCGTAATCGACGAAGCACAGGACATGAGTGACGACGACTTCGCCCTGGTAGATGCATTGATGAGGGCCAACGAGGAGATGAGAGTCATCGCCGTTGGCGACGATGACCAAAACATATACGAATTCCGCGGTTCTAATTCGCATTATATGGAAGAACTTGGAAGGATGCAAGGCAGCAGATTCATAGAGATGACAGAAAACTACCGCAGTTCAGAACATGTAGTGGATGCCGTGAACGACTTCGCACCAAACATCAGCTACAGACTAAAGACTGCCCCCATCATCTCAATGAAAAAGGAGAAGGGAATGGTGAGCATCATTAAACATCCGCCTTTCTTCCAAGACAAGGAAAGCGGCGAAAAGAAAGCTGTATATATGTTTCTGCCTATCGTAAACGACATTCTGCAGAACAACAGACAGGGAAAGACCTGCATACTGACGCAAACGAACGAAGAGGCCGTGATAACCGTAGCACTGCTCCACGAAAATGGTCTGAATGCCAAACTGATTCAATCGATGGACGGATTGCGTTTTTGGAACATCGCCGAGGTGAGATATTTTGTGAAATGTATCGACCGGATGCAGAAAACCACACGGGCTCCTATCATTACAGAGGATATCTGGGAGGAAGCGAAATCGAAGACCTTACAAAAATACAGCACGAGCAACAGTCTGCCTTATCTGAAAAGATGCATCATGATGTTTGAACTGATGAACAAAGCGAAATACTACACCGATCTGAGAGATTTCCTATTTGAGTCATCCGTTGAAGACTTCTGTGATGTCTCCGATGCCGACATTGTAGTGAGCACCATCCACAAGGCTAAAGGACGAGAGTTTGACAACGTCATAATGCTTGTTGTCGAACCGGAACATTATACCGATGATATCATGCGCAGACTATATGTAGGAATGAGCAGAACCAAACTATCACTGACGATTCACACCAATGGAAAGATTTTCGATGACATACGTGCCGACAAACGGATATCAGACCCAATACATTATCCCATGCCTGACGAGATAGAATTGCAGTTGTCACACAAGGACGTAAACTTGGGAGCTTTCAAAGAACATAAGAAAACTATATTGTCACTGAGAAGTGGGGACACCCTCGCATACCACGATTATCATCTCAGTCTGCCCTCTACTGGAACTGACATCGGCTTACTCTCAATGAACATGCAGAAAAAAATGCTGCAATGGCAGATGAAAGGTTATCTGGTGACACGGGCCACCGTGCGCTTCGTTGTGGCATGGCGCCCCAAAGAGGCTGCAAACGATGAAAAAGAGTCGGCAATACTACTTATAGACTTGAAATTGAAACGTAATTCGCAACAAAGGAAAGTGGAATGAAAATGCTGAAATTCATTTCGTTCTTCTCTCGGTTTGCACTATCTTTGAATAAGACAGGCGGCACCTCGGAAGAAGAAATGAATGGATTCATTTCGTTCTTCTCTCGGTTTGCACTATCTTTGCAGAAAATATCATTATTAGAAAAAAAACGATGAGAAGACTTTTAACTACGATACCACTGACATTATTCATCTGCACTATGGCTATGGCGCAGATTTTTCATACAGACAGCTATAGCAGCATACCACCCAAAAGAGAGGTAAGGGCGGTATGGATGACGACAATCGGCGGACTGGACTGGCCCAAGACTTACGCTCATACTCCACGGACGATAGTGAAACAAAAACAGGAACTCACCGTATTGCTCGACCAACTGAAAAAGGCGAACATAAACACTATTCTGCTGCAGACAAGAATCAGAGGCACCGTGATTTATCCGTCTGCCTACGAGCCGTGGGACGGATGCGTATCGGGGAACCCAGGAATGTCGCCTGGCTACGACCCTCTTGCTTTCGCCATAGAAGAATGCCATAAAAGGGGGATGGAGATTCACGCTTGGGTGGTAACCATACCCGTGGGCAGACCAACGGGAACAGGATATAAAGCTCTGAAAAAGAAGCACCCGGAACTACTGATGAAGGTGGGCGACGAGATGTTCATGCGGCCAGAGAAGGCTGCCACGGCGACATATATCGCAAACATATGCAGGGAGATAGCGAAAAACTACGACATCGACGGAATACACCTCGACTACATAAGATATCCGGAGAACCTGAAGCTGAACATCTCCCGTCAGCAGGCTCGGGCTAACATCTCAAACATAGTGAAAAGCATCCACGATGCCGTGAAAGCAGAGAAGCCATGGCTGAAGATGAGCTGTTCGCCTATCGGCAAACGAAACGACCTGAACAGATACAGGAGCCGGGGATGGAACGCTGAGGAGAAAGGTTGTCAGGATGTGGAAAAATGGATGAAAGAGGGATGGATGGACCAGATATACCCCATGATGTATTTCAGAGGAGACAACTTCTTCCCCTTTGCTGCCGACTGGAAGGAGCGAAGCCACGGAAAGACGGTAAGCGCCGGACTGGGAATCTACTTCATGTCGCCACGCGAAGCCAACTGGCCCATCGATGACATAACGAGGGAGATGAATGTCTGCCGGCAGATGGGAATCGGAACAGCAATGTTCCGCAACAAATTCTTCACCGACAACACTAAAGGGATTTTCGACTTCACTGCCAACGAGATGTATTCCTACCCTGCCCTCGTGCCTGAAATGACATGGTATGAACATAAGGCACCGGAGGCTCCTACAGATCTGAGAATCAGCAAAGGAAACGGTGTCGACCACATTTCATGGAACAGACAACCTGCCGACGGAGACAACATATATTATAATGTATATGGCAGCGACGTAGCGCCGGTCGACATCACTGACTCAAGGAATATCATTGCAATGCGAGTGAAGAATCCAGGAGTGACTGTACCGGAATCTAACGTGTTCAGACATTATGCCGTGACGGCAATGGACAGATACGGAAAGGAGAGCGCTGCTCTGCAATCCGACTGTGACCTGTCTGCCGAAGAGGGATTGCAGCACGCCATGCTGATAAGAAACGACGGCAATCGACTGGCATTGCCTTCAAAACCGTCTACTCTCGATGCTCAGTACGTGATTTTCGAAACCGCCACTGGGGTGGTTTTAACTACAAAAGCGTACAACAAGGAGATTTCCGTCAAAGACATTCCTGACGGCATGTACATCGTACGCTCTCTATCAAAGAAGGGCAAGACGCACAGAATCTGCTGGGCTTTCATAAAGAGACTGACTTTAGAATAGTGGCAGATTCAATAATTGAAGGTTAGCGTTGGCTGAATTCTGAAAACAGAAATATGGATATTACAGCAGTTTAAGATATTACATAAAACGGCCTAATGCCCGATTGGGGTTAGAAGTCAATACTTTTATTTTATACATTCTATCAAGAATAAACATACTGCCCCAGAATACAGGAAAAGCGTTGGTTACCAAACAGGTCCAACGCTTTACATCCATTTACACTTAATCTTAAAATCTTATCAAAAGAATGTCATGTGTCAGCTGACAGAAACTTTGCGCACCACATTGCCCACTTTGACAATGTAGCATCCCTTGCGGAGATTCAGCTCATAAGTCTTGTCCACTCCGTCAACCTTTATCCGCTTGACAGGAGCTCCCGACACGTCGTAGATAGACAGAGTCTGACCATTAGCATTGGTAATACGCAATCGCGTCTGACCGTTACCGTCGGATATGACGCGAAGCGAAATGCCGCCCTTCTGGCCGTCATAGTCAGTCTCTATTATCTCAATAGCCGGATCGGCATGGGCTACCACCGGCATGCTCATAAACCCTAAGGCAAAAATGATATAATAAATCTTCCTCATAATCGATAACGTTTTAATTTCTGCAAAAATACAATTTATTTCAAAATAAAACAAGCCTGAAAGACATATTTTTACATTACAACGATTAAAATACCCACAAATAATGATTTTTATGGCCAACGACATCATGGACAAATTATAATAATTACCTTTGCAACCATAAACAATATCACGACAAATGACTGATTTCATCATTGAAGAGGAAACAAGAAAAAGGATTATGTATCTCGCGGAGAAATACGAGACAAAGGATTTCCTGCCTGCCGACCCGAGTTCGTTCATGCACAAAGTGGAGGGCAAGGCAAACAGGGAAGCTATGGCTTTCATCGCTTCATGCCTTAGCTATGGATCGAGGAAACAGTTCTTTCCGAAGATACAGTTTCTGCTCGATGACGCAAGAGGTGATGTTGGCCATTGGGTGCGCCACGGCGGATGGAAAACCTGTCTTCCCGACTCCACCGACTGCTATTACCGGCTGTACACCTGTCACGACATGTGCTGTCTGCTATCGGCATATCAAACGATGCTGACTGAATACGGAAGCATGAAGGAATACGTAAGGAGGAATGCATCCACGGGGTTAGAGGCGGTTGACGCCATCTGCCGCTTCTTCTCTGTCTATGGAGCAAGCAAGATTGTCCCTAAAAACACATCGTCGGCCTGCAAACGGGTGTGTATGTTCCTGCGATGGATGGTGCGCACGGACTCACCCGTAGACCTTGGCCTGTGGGCTGACATCATAGACCGCCGCAGTCTTATCATGCCGCTCGACACGCATGTGGTGCAGGAGGCACAACGCATGAATCTGCTGCAGAGCCGCACGGCATCAATGACCACCGCCCGCCGGCTTACAGACACCATGCTCAAGATATTCCCCGACGACCCGCTAAAAGGCGACTTCGCCCTATTCGGACTGGGAGTGGACGAAGGAAATGAATCCTGACCGAGCGGATAAGGCATAGCATATCCTTTACGTAAAATTTACGTTGACTTTCCTATCCATCTATTATGCAATACCCAGGTTTTAGAAAGTACGCTTTATTAAACGTACGTTACACGTTCACATACAGGGATATTAATTTAGAAACGGCTACCCAATGATTGTATTGCGCCGACAATTATAAAATTAGCATATCTCTACATGTGGTCGATTGTTATGATTCAAAAGATGTATATTATTTAGAGCGAATCACAAGAGAGAGTCTACAACATTCGTCTTATACCACACAGCCGCCTGCGCCATCGTGTCCTTTAGGTCATTGATAATCTGCATGTGGTTGTCTTGGGTGATGGTAATATGCCGCTCGGGGTGTTGCCCGTCATGGTCGCCGCTCGTCAAATGGATAATAAAGAATGTGCGGTCGGTATCGTGGTGAGCCACCATTCCCCACTCCTTCAGAATTGCCATCGTACTCTCAAAATCAGCCGGAGTATTAGGCACCACCTGCAACACGCTCCAAGGATATTCCTGTGCCGTAAGGAGCGTGTGTCCTTGCTGCTGACTGAGTTGGAAGGAATGAACTGTCTTTGATGTTATCATACATTTTTATTTTTTTCGTGCTACAAAGTTACTGCTTTTCTATCTAAAATGTTTCTTCAAGGATATTATTATTATTCAAGCTTCTGATTTAGGAAAAGACATTACCGCCCCCAATGACCGATTGAGGGTAAAGTCAAAGCAGACAACAAACACACTTTTTATTCTGTCTAACCCTATAGTTTTCGTATCATATCTATATGACTTACGCATCGTATCTATATGACTTACGCCAGTACTCTTACGGAAATTACTGCAGTACTTACGTAAGAGTACTACAGTACTTGGCGGAGAGTACCGGAACAAATTACAACCTCTGGATAAAATTCTGACGCCCGGAAGCGAGAAAGATTCCCCACTTCGCTCGATTAATCGTATTTTTATGCTATATTTGCAAAATACTTAGCTGCACTCGGCAAATTGAGAGTAAACTCTATTTGCACTCGTTTGCAAAGTATTTGCACAATATAATGGAGACAACGAAATTCAGAATGACAACGTACATTATGGAAATGTTTTCCGAACGTACTTATTTGTTGACTTTGAGAAATTCGGTAACTTTCCATTTGGGAATGACTTAAGAAGCCGATAAAGATCATTTAAATATATATGGCGACAAAGGAAAATAAAGATAAAAGGAAAAGAAAAGCTACCGGCAAGAAGAAAGCCAAGGTTTCGCATATCATAAAGCCTGACAACCTTTCGATGGAAGAATGGCAGGTAAAGCTCAGAAGACAAATCGCTGAACCTGCCAAGCTAAAGATACGCTGTGTAGACGATGAGCTATGCCCCGGAGAATATCTCGTGGACAATCCTCTGACTGCAAATGAATACAAGGTGGTATACCGAGGTGCTAACAGCGAATGGAACTATTGCTCCTGCTGGGACTTCAAGACATCAAGGCTGGGAACATGCAAGCACATTGAAGCTGTGAAAAAATGGCTGAGGACGAGAAAGGAATATCGAGTTCACAGAGAGATTCCGCCATACACGTCGGTCTATCTTTCATACAGGGGAGAACGGTGCGTGAAGATACGCATCGGAGCGGACAACAAGGAAGAATATGAGAAGCTGGCAAAGGATTATTTCGACGAGGACTCTGTGTTGAAGGAGTCTGCCTTCTACACCTTCGGCGACTTCCTGAACCAGGCAAAGAGAATCAGCGACACATTCAGATGCTATAAAGATGCGACTGACTTCATACTTGACTTCAGGGCGAGAAAGGCAAGGAAGGATATCGTGGCGACTTACGGCGACGAAGAGCTTGACGCTCTGCTCAATGCCAATCTTTATCCCTATCAGAAAGAGGGAATACGCTTCGTAGCAAGAGCCGGCAAGGCTATTATCGCCGACGAGATGGGACTGGGCAAGACCATTCAGGCTATCGGAACTGCCGAACTGCTGAGGAAAGAGGGACTCATAGAGTCTGTACTCATACTCTGCCCCACTTCACTGAAATACCAATGGAGAAGCGAAATAAAGAAATTCACGGATGCTGACGTATACGTGATTGAAGGCGGACACCTGAAAAGGAAAGAGGCATACTGCCGTAAGGAGACATACAAGATTGTGTCGTACAACAGCGCATGCAACGACATCAGGATTCTCGGAAAACTACAGACCGACATGCTCATCATGGACGAGGTGCAACGGTTGAAGAACTGGAATACACAGATTTCGAGGGCGGCAAGGAAAATAGAATCCGACTATGCCGTCATCCTGTCTGGCACGCCGTTGGAGAACAAGCTCGACGAACTGTATTCCATAGTAGAGTTTGCAGACAACTTCCGACTCGCACCGTATTACAAGTTCAAGGAAGAACATATCGTGAGCGACGAGACTGGCAAGATATTAGGTTACAAGGGACTGAACAATATAGGAAAACAACTGAGCGACATTCTTATCAGACGGCGCAAGAAGGACGTGAAGCTGCAGATGCCAAGCAGGATTGACAAGAACCTCTTCGTGCCGATGACGAAAGAGCAGATGGCGATGCACTCCGAATGGCAGCACCAGGTGAGTATGCTTGTCACGAAATGGCAGAAGCATCACTTCCTGTCGGAGAAAGACCGCAACAGGCTCCTGCTCCATCTTTCACAGA
>ENA-UPTB01001049-UPTB01001049.1-human-gut-metagenome-genome-assembly--contig:-NODE-1049-length-25863-cov-17.758435_pt1 | contig 25863 bp, 23 predicted proteins | sample MGYA00250046_ERZ773369 | MGnify/ENA primary metagenome ERZ773369 (study PRJEB29103, sample SAMN06111938) | human gut metagenome | biome: human gut; feature: ankylosing spondylitis patient; material... | reverse complement strand
CGTCGCATACTGAGATGCCATCCCTGGGGCGGTTCGGGCTACGACCCCGTGCCTTAGAGACCAAGACAGAAACAACGAACAAAAACATAAACAGAATGAAAAACTTTGTAGAAGAACTGAAATGGCGCGGTATGCTGGCGCAGATAATGCCAGGTACCGAAGAGTTTCTGCAGAAGCAGATGGTATCGGCATACCTGGGCACCGACCCCACCGCCGACTCACTCCATATAGGCCACCTCTGTGGCATCATGATGCTGCGACACTTGCAGCGCTGCGGCCACAAGCCCTACCTGCTCGTGGGAGGTGCCACGGGTATGATTGGAGACCCATCGGGCAAGAGCCAGGAGCGCAATCTGCTCGACGCCGACACCCTCTACCACAACCAGGAAGCCATCAAGAACCAGGTATCCAAATTCCTCGACTTCGACGGAGACGAGCCCAACAAGGCAGAGATGGTCAACAACTACGACTGGATGAAGGACTTCACCTTCCTCGACTTCGCTCGCGAGGTGGGCAAGCACATCACCGTAAACTATATGATGGCCAAGGACAGCGTGCAGAAGCGACTCAACGGAGAGGCTCGCGACGGACTCTCATTCACCGAGTTCACCTACCAGCTGCTCCAGGGCTACGATTTCCTGTACCTCTACCAGAGACACGGAGTGCAGCTGCAGCTCGGCGGTAACGACCAGTGGGGCAACATGACCACAGGCACCGAGCTCATACGTCGCACCCTTGGCTCAGAGGCTGAAGCCTACTGCCTCACCTGTCCGCTCATCACCAAGGCCGACGGCAAGAAGTTTGGCAAGACCGAGAGCGGCAACATCTGGCTCGACCGCAACCGCACCACACCTTACGCCTTCTACCAGTTCTGGCTCAACGTGGGCGATGAGGAAGCCGAGAAGTACATCAAGATATTCACCTCGCTCGACCGCGAGACCATCGAGGCGCTCATCGACGAGCACCGTCAGGACCCAGGCCGCCGCGTGCTGCAGCGTCGTCTGGCAGAAGAGGTTACCGTAATGGTACACTCAGAGGAAGACCTGCAGATGGCTATCGAGGCCAGCAACATCCTCTTCGGTAAAGCCACCAAGGAGAACCTGCAGAAGCTCGACGAGGCCACACTGCTCGATGTCTTCGCCGGAGTGCCCCACTTCACCCTCGCCAAGGACCAGCTGGGTCAGCCCGCCGTAGAGCTCTTCACCCGCGACGATGTCAAGATTTTCGCCAGCAAGGGCGAGATGCGCAAGCTCGTACAGGGTGGCGGCGTATCGCTCAACAAGGAGAAACTCGCAGCCTTTGACCAGGTCATCACCACCGACGACCTCATCGACGGCAAGTACCTCCTCGTACAGCGCGGCAAGAAAAACTACTATCTTGTCACTGTGAAGTAAGAACATAAATATAGATAGCCCAAAGCGTGGTCCGGAGTCTCCGGGCCACGCTTTTTTGATGAGTAAATGCCGAATCTATGAAAAGTAAAGCCTACTGACGGTGAAGACATCACAGACAGCAGGCTTTATCCTAATATTGTTATCTCCAGAGTGGCTCATTTTCCCATCCTTGAGGGAAACCAAGTGCATTCAAATCTACCTCTGGATAATCTGCAAATAACGTCTTCATCTTCTGAAGCATATCATTGTTTGGAGATATGACATCCAAGAAATACTTAATGATACATATATTATAGTAGATGCGAAGCGAATCCGTCTGAAGCGTAATCCAAGGATAGACCATCCTATTAGGTACCATTGGACGGATAGTATTGTGCTTGTTCCAAACTCTCGAGTGATGGCAACATGCATTCCTTGTCAGTGTCACAATAGTCAGCCAAGATTCAAATGGCGCTATTTGCAGCCCAAATGATTGAGAGATTCTTTTCTTTATCTTCTTATCCTTGATATTGCTGTATATGTTTGTGATGATACCGAAAGGAAGTATTTCTGAAACAATCCATGCTGGTGGATATGGGTCAGAATATGTCTCCTTGAAATGGATAATGAATTCCTCTTTTGATTTGCGAAGCTCATGGTCTATCAAATCTATTGTCTTTTGAAACTTTGTGGAGCTGACAAAGTTAGCGGAATCTGTTATCCAGAAGGGGGCACCTGTCATTGAACTGCCGATGTTGACTATCGCACTACGCACAGCAATTTCAATCTTCTCAAGCTCATTAAACAATAATAGACGCAACTTTTTATCAAATCGATACAACATCATTACCTTGCTGAATGTCGCATCGGGTTTATATATATGACGCTCTTTCGGCATCTTGAGCAATGGATACATATAAGCAGAGAGACGGTAATAGCCGATATGCTCCAAGTAATGTTCCGCCTTCGATGTGTCGGAAATGGAAAGACCTCTTGATTGCAGCAACGAGACGAGGTCATGTGGCGATGAATAGCCCTTGGTGAACGGTATAGTATTTGACATATGGTTAATAAAAAAACGACCCGCACATTTGAGCATCGTTGAGAGGCTTGGCGGGTTCTAGCACTGCAAATATAGAAAGATAATATGAATTGTGCAAGCATTAAGTCGAGAAAAAAACTTTCCTACAACGATTTCTTGTCTTTTAGATAGAAACATAACATTTTTGGAGGATTTTTTAGGAGAAATATGTGGCAATTAGATTAATTATCATGGTATGAGAGACAGCTATGATTTGATGCTGAATATTATTGATTTGCCCTCATTAGCTCATCGACGGCAACTACCTCCTCGTACAGCGCGGCAAGAAAAACTACTATCTTGTCACTGTGAAGTAAGAGTCGTCTCTCATCGATACTGGAGGTGTATCTGCAACCATCAGGCAGATACACCTTTTCTCTTTTGTCACCCCTGGAGTTGATATGGTCAGCCCGAATTATCCCGACCTTTCTCTGGCGCAAGCCCTCTGCTTCCCGGCTCAACGCAAAGCTAAAGGAGGGGGGTGGGGAATATGCCCAAAATAGGATGGAAATGGCAAAAAAGTGGCGATAGTGTGCGAAAAGGCAGCTGAAAAGTACCATTTTCGCACACTATCGCCACTTTTTTCGTTTTTTTTACGTAACTTAGCACCGTCAGAAACATAGTTTTAACCTAAAACGAGTAATATGGCGACAGTCAATATCATCGGTAGAAAGAAGGAACTTGACCTGCTGGATAGATACTACCATTCGGGCAAAGCCGAGTTTGTGGCTCTCTATGGCAGAAGACGTGTGGGAAAGACTTTTCTTATCCGTCAGCGCTTCAATGGACAGTTTGACTTTGACATGACGGGCGTGCTGGAAGGCAGCAAGGCCGAACAGATGACCGCTTTTCATGCTGCAATGAAGTTGAATGGATATAAAGGAAGGAAGAACACCAACTGGATGGATGCCTTTGTGGCTCTGCGCCAGCTGCTTGCCGAGAAGATAACGCCCGGAAGGCGCTGCCTGATATTTATCGACGAACTCCCGTGTCTCGACACGCCCAAAGCCGGTTTTGTAAATGCCCTCGGGCATTTCTGGAACAGTTGGGCCAACTGGCAATCAGAGATTATGCTGATTATATGTGGCAGCGCCACGTCGTGGATGGTGCGCAATGTGATAGACAATCATGGCGGCCTGCACGACCGGATTACCCATGAGATACCCTTGCATCCCTTTACCCTCGCCGAAACCGAAGAATACTTCCATACCAATGGATTTCCATGGCAGCGACTGAGCATCATGCAGGCTTACATGGCTGTGGGCGGTGTGCCTTACTACATGAGCCTCTTTGAGAAGAACGAGAGTCCGGCAATAGGCATCGACAGACTCTTCTTCGGGGAGAATGCAGAGCTTGCCAAGGAATACAGACGCCTCTTTGCCTCGTTGTTTCGCAACAGCACACCCTATGTGGAAATCATCAATATCCTCGCCAAGCATCCGCAGGGCATGACGCGTGCCCAGATGGCCAAAGAACTGAAGCAAAGCAACAACGGAAGGTTAGGGGATATGCTCAACGACTTGGTGTACTGTGACTTCATTTCCAAAAACAATGTCAGAGAGAAGAAGGTCAACACCAACTCCGCCCTCTATCAGCTCACAGACTTCTACACCATCTTCTACAATACTTTTGTGACCAAAGGCCACACCAACCAGCACTACTGGAGCCAGCATGTGGGCACGCCCGAAGTGAATACATGGTACGGGCTCGCCTATGAGCGTATATGCAAAGCCCATATACCACAGATAAAGAGAGCACTGGGCATCGCGAGCGTAGCCACCGAATACTACTCATGGCGCAGCAGGAAGAGTAAAGATGCGGCACAGATAGATATCATCATCGACAGGGCCGACAGCATGATTAATCTGTGTGAAGTCAAATACAGTGAGGCACTATACACCCTGGACAAGGACGAATATCTGCGAATCATGCACCGCCGCGACGCTTTCCGTGCAGAGACCGAAACCCACAAGTCGATTATACCCACTATGATAACCACGTTTGGCATGACGCAAGGAGCTTACAGCGATCAAATGACGGTGAAACTGGATATGAACGAGTTGTTTGACAACGACTGAAATGGTCTAAAAAGTGGCGATAGTGTGCGAAAAGGCATCAAAAAAGTACCCTTTTCGCACGTTATCGCCACTTTTTTCGTTTTTTCCCTTGTTTCGAGAGAGGTGGAGAGCAGCTTGGTGGGGAAATCGGGGCGCGAAATATGGATATCTGTGTTCGCTATGATGATATCATGCCCTGAATTAGTGAAAATAAAGCGCGGAAACAAGATTAAAGAGGTGCGCAGCTGGATGATTGGCACAGTAAGTTGAATGAAGAGTATGGCAAGCAGAGCGGATGGGCACGGCAGGGGGCACGATGGCGGTGCGCAGCGAGGGATATGTGGTGCGCAGCGGGAGATATGTGGTGCGCAGTGGGATGGTGGGCACGGCAGGCGTGAGGGATGTGGTGCGCAGCGGGATGGCTATGAGGGCAGCTGTGGGGTAGGGGAATTGCGCTTATGCGGTACACCTTATTAAATTAAAGGGGAGTTTATTCGTATTTATCGGCATTTATCAGTAACTTTGCAGTCAACAATATTTTAGCTAAAATGGAACAAACATTATTGATTTATAACACGCTGACGCGCAAGAAGGAGGCCTTCAAGCCTCTGCATGCCCCCAACGTGGGCATGTATGTGTGCGGCCCCACCGTATATGGCGACCCCCATCTGGGCCACGCCCGCCCCGCCATCACGTTTGATATCCTCTTCAGATACCTGAAGCATCTGGGCTACAAGGTGCGCTATGTGCGCAACATCACCGACGTGGGCCATCTGGAGCACGACGCCGATGAGGGCGACGACAAGATAGAGAAGAAGGCCCGACTGGAGCAGCTCGAGCCTATGGAGATAGCCCAGCACTATACCAACCGCTACCACCAGGCTATGGATATGCTCAACGTGCTTCCTCCCTCGATCGAGCCCCACGCCACGGGCCATATCATCGAGCAGGAGCAGCTGGTGCAGCAGATTCTTGACAACGGCTATGCCTACGTGAGCAACGGCTCTGTGTACTTCGATGTAGAGAAATACAACAAAGACCATAAATACGGCATCCTTTCGGGCCGCAATCTGGAGGATGTCATCAACCACTCGCGCGACCTCGCCGGCACCGACGAGAAGCACAACCAGGTGGACTTTGCCCTGTGGAAGAAGGCCCAGCCCGAGCACATCATGCGCTGGCCCAGTCCCTGGAGCGACGGATTCCCCGGCTGGCACTGCGAGTGTACCGCCATGGGCCGCAAGTATCTGGGCGACCACTTCGACATCCACGGTGGCGGCATGGACCTCATCTTCCCCCACCACGAGTGTGAGATAGCCCAGGCTGTGGCCAGTCAGGGCGACCAGATGGTGCACTACTGGATGCACAACAACATGATTACCATCAATGGCCAGAAGATGGGCAAGTCGCTGGGCAACTTCATCACCCTCGAGCAGTTCTTCACCGGCGACCACGCTTCGCTCGACCAGGCCTACTCGCCGATGACCATCCGCTTCTTTATCCTCTCTGCCCACTATCGTGGCACTGTAGACTTCTCCAACGAGGCTCTGAAGGCTTCGGAGAAGGGTCTGGAGCGACTCATCAACGGCATTACCGACATGGAGCGCATCCAGGCTGGCAAGGAGAGCGACGCCGAGACCCACAAGTTTGTGGCTGCGCTGCGCCAGAAGTGCTACGACGCCATGAACGACGACTTCATGACTCCCCTCGTGATAAGCTATCTCTTCGAGGCTTGCCACGTCATCAATACCCTCATCGACCACAAGGCTGCCATCTCTGCCGACGACCTCGCCGAGCTCTCGTCTACGATGCAGCTGTTTGCCTTCGACCTGCTGGGTCTGAAGAGCGAGAAGGGCATGAACAACGATGCCCGCGAGGAAGCCTATGGCAAGGTGGTCGACATGGTGCTCGAGCTGCGCGCCAAGGCCAAGGCCGACAAGGACTGGGCCACGAGCGACAAGATACGCGACGAGCTTGCCGCCGACGGTTTTGAAATCAAAGACACCAAAGACGGTGTGACCTGGAAACTGAACAAGTAACACAAACTGGATAACGACATGGAATATAACTTCAGAGAAATAGAGCAGAAGTGGCAGAAAAACTGGGTGGAGATGAACACCTACAAGGTAACTGAGGACGAGAACCGCAAGAAGTTCTATGTACTCAACATGTTCCCCTATCCCTCGGGCGCCGGACTCCACGTGGGTCATCCCTTGGGCTATATCGCCTCCGACATCTTTGCCCGCTACAAGCGTCTGCAGGGCTTCAACGTGCTCAACCCTATGGGCTACGACGCCTACGGTCTGCCCGCCGAGCAGTATGCCATCCAGACGGGTCAGCATCCTGCCATCACGACCGTCAACAATATTGCCCGCTACCGCCAGCAGCTCGACAAGATAGGCTTCTGCTTCGACTGGGACCGCGAGGTGCGCACCTGCGACCCCGGATATTACCACTGGACCCAGTGGGCCTTTGAGAAGATGTTCAACTCTTACTACTCCAACACCCTGCAGAAGGCCCAGCCCATCAGCAAGCTCATCGAGCACTTCGAGGACAACGGCACACTGGGCATGGATGTGGCCTGCTCTGAAGAGCTTGTCTTCTCTGCCCGCGACTGGAAGAGCATGAACGAGCACGAGCAGCAGAAGACGCTCATGAACTACCGCATAGCCTACCTGGGCGAGACTATGGTCAACTGGTGTGCCGGACTGGGCACCGTGCTGGCCAACGACGAGGTGGTAGAGGGTGTGAGCGTGCGCGGCGGCTATCCCGTGGTGCAGAAGAAGATGCGCCAGTGGTGTCTGCGCGTGTCGGCCTACGCCCAGCGTCTGCTCGACGGTCTGGAGACTGTAGACTGGACCGACTCGATGAAGGAAACGCAGCGCAACTGGATAGGCCGTTCGGAAGGAACCGAAGTCCAGTTCAGCGTCAAGGACAGCAATGTACGCTTCACCATCTTCACCACCCGTGCCGACACCATGTTTGGCGTCACCTTTATGGTGCTTGCTCCCGAGAGCGAATATGTGGCCCAGGTGACCACCCCCGAGCAGCAGGCCGAGGTCGAGGAGTATCTCGCCTATGTGAAGAAGCGCACCGAACTGGAGCGTATGTCAGACCGCAAGGTCACTGGCGTGTTTACCGGTTCGTATGCCATCAACCCATTGACAGGCGACGCTCTGCCCATCTGGGTTTCTGAGTATGTGCTGGCGGGCTATGGCACCGGCGCCATCATGGCAGTTCCCGCCCACGACTCTCGCGACTACGCCTTTGCCAAGCACTTCTCGCTGCCCATCATCCCGCTGATAGAGGGTGCCGACGTGAGCGAGCAGAGCTACGACGCCAAGGAGGGCATCGTGTGCAACTCGCCCGTAGAGGGCAAGCAGACCGAGTTCTCGCTCAACGGACTCACCGTCAAGGAGGCCATCGCCGCCACCAAGCGCTATGTGACCGAAAAGGGTCTGGGCCGCGTCAAGGTCAACTACCGTCTGCGCGACGCCATCTTCTCTCGCCAGCGCTACTGGGGCGAACCCTTCCCCGTGTACTATAAGGACGACATGCCCTACATGATACCCGAGCAGTATCTGCCCATCGAGCTGCCCGAGATAGACAAGTACGAGCCCACCGAGAGCGGCGAGCCTCCATTGGGCCGCGCCAGAAAATGGGCTTGGGACACCCAGAACAACCAGGTGGTCGACAAGGAGCTCATCGACGGCAAGACCGTATTCCCCATCGAGCTCTACACCATGCCCGGATTTGCCGGTTCGAGCGCCTACTATCTGCGCTACATGGACCCCCACAACGACCACGAGCTGGTAAGCTGTGAAGCCAACGACTACTGGCAGAATGTGGACCTCTATGTGGGTGGTACCGAGCACGCCACAGGCCACCTCATCTACTCGCGCTTCTGGAACAAGTTCCTGCACGACTACAATGTGACCTGCAAGGAAGAGCCCTATCAGAAACTCATCAACCAGGGTATGATACAGGGTCGCTCCAACTTCGTATACCGCATCAACAACGACGACCACAGTGCCGCTCCGCGCTTTGTGTCGCTCGGTCTGAAGGACCAGTATGACGTCACACCTATCCACGTCGATGTCAACATCGTGCATGGCGACGTGCTCGACACCGAAGCCTTCAAGGCATGGCGCCCCGAGTTTGCCAACGCCGAGTTTGTGCTCGAAGACGGCAAGTACGTCTGCGGATGGGCCATAGAGAAGATGTCGAAGTCCATGTTCAATGTGGTCAACCCCGACATGATCGTCGAGCAGTACGGTGCCGACACGCTGCGTCTCTACGAGATGTTCCTCGGCCCTGTAGAGCAGAGCAAGCCTTGGGATACCAATGGTATCGACGGCTGCCACCGCTTCCTCAAGAAGCTGTGGAACCTCTACTTCGACCCCCACACCGACGAGTTCCGCGTCAACGACGACGAGCCCTCGAAAGAGAGCCTTAAAAGTGTGCACAAGCTCATCAAGAAGGTGACCGCCGACATCGAAAACTTCTCATACAACACTGCCATCTCTGCCTTTATGATTTGCGTCAACGAGCTGGGACAGCAGAAGTGCTACAACCGCGAGCTGCTCACCATCCTGACCGTGCTCATCGCTCCCTTCGCGCCCCATATCGCCGAAGAACTATGGAGCCGGCTCAACATGAAGGGCAGCGTATGCGACGCCCAGTGGCCCGTATGCAACGAGCAATACCTGGTAGAGAGCGAGGTGCAGCTCACCATCTCCTTCAACGGCAAGGCCCGCTTCCAGAAGAAGTTTGCCGCCGATGCCACCAACGATGCCATACAGCAGGCAGTGCTCGCCGACGAGCTGAGCCAGAAGTATATCGACGGCAAGCAGGTGGTGAAGGTAATCGTAGTGCCCAAGAAGATTGTGAATGTCGTCGTGAAGTAATCGGGCGGCAACGCACACCAAGAATACTACATCAGAGGAAGTTGCCGCTTGCACACACCACAACCCGGCGTGTGCAAGACGACGACTTCTTTTGCTTAGAGACAAACAGTAAACAACAATGCAACTATAACTCCTATGACAATCGACCGTAATATGATCTGGCAGGAGACGAAGGACTACTTCAACATCACCCTCGGACTCATGCTCTACACCTTCGGTTTCACCGTATTCCTGCTTCCCTATCAAATCGTGACCGGAGGCATCGCGGGTATCGGAGCCATCATCTTCTATGCCACCAAGTTCCCAGTGCAGTGGACATTCTTCATCATCAACGCCCTGCTCATCGTGGCGGCACTGAAGGAGCTGGGCATCAAGTTTCTCACCAAGACCATCTATGCCACGGTGGTGATAACCGTGATGCTCGACCTGGCTCAGAAGGTAGTGGAACAGCCCGACGGCACGTTCTACAAGCTCATGGGCGAAGGCAACGATTTCATGTCGCTCATCATCGGCTGTATGCTCACCGGTACGGCACTTGCCATAGTCTTCCTGAACAACGGCAGCACCGGCGGCACCGACATCATTGCCGCTGTAGTCAACAAGCACTTCAATGTCTCGCTCGGCAAGGGACTCATCATGGTCGACCTCGTCATCATCAGCAGCTGTCTTGCCATCGATACCTTTGGTGAGTTTCCACAGCGATGCCAGATGGTGGTCTTCGGTCTATGCACGATGGTCATCGAGTGTACTATGATAGACTACGTGATGAACGTACAGCGCCAGTCGGTACAGTTTATGATTTTCTCCAAGGACTACAAGAAGATAGCCGAAGCCATCACGCGCAAGACCGACCACACGCTGACCATCCTCGACGGTCACGGATGGTATACGGGCAAGGAGATGAAAGTCATCTGTCTCCTGGCCAAGAAGCGCGAGAGTGTGCTCATCTTCCGACTCATCAAGATGATAGACCCACGCGCCTTCGTCAGCCAGAGCAGCGTCATCGGTGTCTATGGCGAGGGCTTTGACCCCATCAAGGTCAAGATCAAGAAGAATAAGGAACACGAGCAAGAACTGCAACAGCAGCAACAAGATAATACAACAGCACCAGCAAGAACTGCAACAGCAGCAACAAGAAAATGAATGATATGAACCCATCATCACACACCGCCCACAGCGCTGCCGAGGTGGAGCAGCAGGGCAGGGCGATAGTCTTTGCCACCAACAACTCACACAAGCTCGACGAGATACGTGCCATCCTCGGCGACAGGTTCAAGGTACTGTCGCTCCGGGACATCGATTGCCACGTAGACATACCCGAGACCGCCAATACCCTGGAGGGCAACGCCATCCAGAAGGCACGCTACATAGCCGAGCACTACGGCTACGACTGCTTTGCCGACGATACCGGTCTGGAGGTCACTGCCCTCGGCGGCGAACCCGGCGTACACTCGGCGCGCTATGCCGACGGCACCGACCACGACTCAGAGGCCAACATGCAGAAGCTGCTCGCCCGACTCAAGGACAAAGACGACCGCAGGGCGCAGTTCCGCACCGTCATCTGTCTGGCCCGCAAGAGCGACATAGCCGACTACACCCTCTTCGAAGGCATCGTGCGCGGCACCATCGCCAAGGAGAAGCAGGGCAGCAGCGGTTTCGGCTACGACCCCATCTTCGTCCCCGAAGGCTACGACGAGAGCTTTGCCGCCCTGGGCGACGAGGTCAAGAACCGCATATCACACCGCGCCAGAGCCGTGGCCAAACTCGCCGATTATCTCAAACAGTAACTCACCCTCGACACTCTCGGTTATGAAACGCTATATCCTCACCATGCTCCTTGCCATCGCGGCAGTCTTCGCCCATGCCGACAACAGTCTGTGGAAGGCATATATGGCCTATCACGACATCACCCAGATAGAGCAGGGCGGCAAGAGACTCTATGTGCTTGCCTCGGGCAATCTCTTCACCTACAATACCGCCGACGGCGAGGTGCGCACCTTTGACAAGTGCAACGGACTGAGCGACTGCGCCATCAGCCACATCGCCTGGTGCCAGCAGGCAGCAAGGCTGGTTATCGTCTACAGCAACCAGAACATCGACCTGATGAGCGGGCGCAACAACGACGACATCACCAATCTGCCCGACTACTACCGCAAGGCCATGACCGAGGACAAGACCATCAACCACGTATGTATCGACGGCGTCTACGCCTATCTCTCCACCGGTTTCGGCATCGTCAAGGTCAATGTGAAGAACGCCGAGGTCAGCGAGACCTACAATCTGCATACCCCCGTGGCATACAGTTATGTAGAAGGCGGCTATCTCTATGCTGCCCAGCGCGGTAAGGGCATCTACCGCGCCGCACTCGGCACTAACATGATGGACCCAGCCAACTGGACCTATGCCCGGGCTTACAGCGACATCTGGGAGAGGCCCGACAGCAAGCTGCTCGACATGGTGAAAGACCTGGACCGTGGCGGACTCAAGTACAACAACTTCGGCTGTCTGCGCTTCTATGACGGCCGTCTCTACACCGTGGGGGGAGGCTACACCGTGAGCCAGGACCTGCATCTGCCTGGTGGCATCCAGGTCTACGACGGCAGCAACTGGGAGGTCTATCAGGATGATATCAACAGTATACTGGGCGACGGCTACTTTGAAGACATCAATGCCATCGATGTAGACCCACGCGATGCCAACCACGTGTTTGTCTCGGGCCGTACGGGTATCTACGAGTTCAGCGACCGGCGGTTTGTGCGTCACTACAGTTATGACAACAGCGCCCTCTCGCCCACCTATCCCGACGACAAGATGTATGTGGTGGTGCATGATGTCAAGTTCGACGCCGAGGGTAATCTCTGGGCGCTCAACAGCATCAACAAGGAGAAGAACATCGTGCGTCTGGGCACCGATGGACAGTGGACATCACTCTACAAGGAACCTCTGAAGTCGCTGACCAACCTGCGCAACATCACCTTCGACAGCCGCAACCTCATGTGGTTTGTCAACGACAGCTGGAAGAGGACCGGACTCTTCTGCTACCAGCCCTCGAGCGACGCCATCAACAGCTATACATCCTTCATCAACCAAGACGGCACCACGGTCAACGTGGAATACGTACACTGCGTGGCCGAAGACAAGGACCATCAGATGTGGATAGGCACCAATGTGGGCCCTCTGCGACTCTCGCCCAGCGAGATAACCTCGCAGTCGCCCGTATTCGAGCAGGTCAAGGTGCCCCGCAACGATGGCACCAACTATGCCGACTATCTGCTCGATGGCGTCAACATCTCGTGCATCGTCATCGACGGCGGCGGACGCAAGTGGATGGGCACCTACGGCAACGGCATCTATCTCATCAGTGCCGACTGCATGACCCAGATAGCCCACTTCACCGAGACCAACAGCAAGCTGCTCTCTGACAATATCCAGGCGATGGCCATCAATCCCGCCACCGGCGAGGTGTTTATCGGTACCGACAAGGGACTCTGCTCCTACAGCAGCGGAGCCACCGAGCCCGTGGAGGAGATGAACAAGGACAACACCTATGCCTATCCCAACCCCGTGAACCCAGACTATACCGGCCCTATCACCATCGTGGGGCTGAGCTACAATGCCGATGTCAAGATAGTCACCGCCTCGGGCACGCTCGTAGCCCAGGGCCGCAGCAATGGCGGTACCTTCGAGTGGAACGGATGCGACCTCAAGGGTCGCCGCGTGGCGAGCGGAGTGTATATGGTGCAGACTGCCACTGCCGACGGCAGCAAGGGCACCGTGTGCAAGATAGCCATCGTAAACTGAGGTGTCTATGCCGCCGAGCAACCATCCTTCTGAACGACTGGAGTGGCTGAGCCTGATGCGCGGGCTGAGCATCGTGCTGGTGGTGATGTTTCATGTGCAGCTGGTCGATATGGCCACCGGCGAGAACCACAGCCTCTGCACCACCCTGCCCACCATTTTTACTCCCATACGCATGCCCTTCTTCATCTTCACCTCGGGCGGGCTGCTCTACCTGAGCCGCATACGCCGCGAGTGGACCACCCGGGCACTCTATGCCGACAAGCTGCGGCGCATAGCCATCCCCTTTGTCTTCTTCGTCACCTTCTACTATCTGTTCAAGCTCCTGGCTGGCGCCTGGGCCAAGACTCCCGTGCCCCTGTCGCTCTCCTACTATGCCGAGTGCTTCTACCGGTTTACAGGGCATCCCTCGGCCCATCTGTGGTTTCTCGCCACGCTGCTCATGCTCATGGCGCTCTATCCCCTCTTTGTAGCGGTATGCCGCAACCACACTGCCTCGGTGGCGATGCTGCTCTTCAGCGTGGGCATCTATCATGCCGACTTGGAGAACGTGCTGCCCGACGTGTTCTACATCAATCACTTGCACCGCTATCTGGTCTATTTCTACTTCGGCATCTTCTTCTTCAGATACCGTCTCTACCGTTTCACCGACAGTCCGCTGGTCGCCATGGCGGCCGTGGCGGTCTATGCTGCGTCCTACTGCGTCGTGGATGGACTCGCCACATCCATTGCAGGCATCGTGATGTGCGTGGCTGTGGGGCAAAGCGTGGCGCGCCGTCAGCCGGGCCTCTTCAGCAGTTTCCGCGACTATATCTACCAGATTTATCTCATGTCGATGTTCTTCCAGGCATTTGTCGAGCTGGTGCTGTGGAAGCGTCTCTTCTACGACGAGCGCCTTTTCCTGGTCTTCTATGCCCTCAATATCCTTGCAGGCATCTATCTGCCCACCCTCGTGGCGCGGTTGGCACAGCGACAGCCTTACCGCCTCGTGCGCCTGTGCTTGGGCATCAAGGCGTGAGTGGCATTCGGTCTACCACCTGTACAGTTCCGCCTACCACCTATATAATGGAAATGCGCCAGAACAGCCCTTACGAGCTATTCTGGCGCATCTTTTGTCTCCCAGCGTGACTTGCTGCATCAGCTCAGCGAGAGCATCTTCTCGATGGGCTTGACGGCGTCGCGCGCGATGGCTGGGTCTATCTCTACCGTAGGCCATCCGTAGCGCAGAGAGTTATAGATTTTGAGCAGCGTATTCTTCTTCATGTATTCGCACTCGTTGCAGCTGCAGCCCACACCCTCGCTCATCTCGGGCGGAACGGGGTAGAAGCGCTTGTCAGGACAGGTGCGCTCGAGCTCGTGCAGAATGCCAGCCTCGGTGGCCACGATAAACTCCTGCTTGTCGCTCTGCTGGGCGTAGGTGAGCATGGTGGCTGTGCTGCCCTTGACATCGGCTACAGCCAGCACCGGAGCCTTGCACTCGAGGTGGGCCATAACCACGGCGTCGGGGTGCTCGGCCTTGAGACGCACGATGGCGTCGACAGAGAACTTCTCATGCACGTGGCAGCCGCCGTTCCAGAGCAGCATCTGGCGACCGGTGACACTGTTGATATAGTTGCCCAGATTGTAGTCGGGGCCGAAGATAATCTTCTCGTCCTTGGGGAAGGCGTCTATCACCTTCTTGGCATTGCCGCTGGTCACCACACAGTCGGTGAGCGCCTTGACGGCAGCCGTGGTATTGACATACGACACCACCTTATAGCCCGGATGCTCGTCCTTGAACTTCTTCAGGTCTTCTGCTTTGCAACTGTCAGCGAGCGAGCAGCCAGCCGTGAGGTCGGGGCATATCACTGTCTTTTCGGGCGAGAGCAGTTTGCAAGTCTCTGCCATAAAGTGTACGCCACACATCACCATCACCTTGGCATCGGTCTCTGCCGCCTTACGCGCCAGAGCCAACGAGTCGCCCACAAAGTCGGCTATCTCCTGTATCTCGCCTACTGTATAATAATGTGCCAGGATGATGGCATCCTTCTCCTTACACATGCGGCGTATCTCCTGTTTGAGATTCAGACCTTGCTCGACGGGTTCGTCTATGCAACCCTTGTCAATCCACTCTTTGTTCACCATCATTATTATATTTTTTATTTATATCTTATTTCCTTATTCTTAAACTATAACTAAATACACTGTGGAAAAGTGGATAACTTATAGCCTTATTATTTGCAGATTTGCATTATACACATTTGGCAGTCACTTATACACACCTGTGTCTAATATTAATCGGCTGAATGACAACAGTAAATGTAGTTATACACCATCTGCGTATATCTTGCAAAGTTAATAAGTTTATATCTTTTGACCATATAAAAGTATGGAAAACTTGCTGAAAACTGTCTAATTTCTCTGTGGATATCCCACCCTGAACTCCGCGCACCCCTATAGTGTGGATATCTGCATAGGTTATGCACGCGGTTATACATAGGTTATCCACATGGTTATCCACAGCGCTGTCGGTGTATATAGCTATATATGAAATATATAGTGAAGATACCACCGGTCATCGCATAACGACATCGGCCGACGCCGGGATGATGTTTGTCGGCTCGTATCGGAAGGTACGGGCTTCCGTATCTTCCGATACGTATCCGCGTTTCATCCGATACGAGCATCCGCGCCTTCCGATACTCATCGCCAAAGGTGGTCTCGGGATGGCTATCTATGGTCACTGTGTTTGCCATCCTATAAAAATAACTTGGGTAAGAATGTTGGAATCCCGATAATTGCCAGTATCTTTGCAGATACCTTCATCTATTATGATGTCATCCGTCAGGCTGCAGACCTTAAAGCCCATGAACTCCTTGCACGGGAATGTGACCCGCAAGAGCGCAGCGATGCTTTGCGCCATCGCGAAGAGGCCGAGCGCAAATGCAGGTTGGTCGACAGGATGAGGGTCTGGAAGCATACGCCGTCGGATGTCGTCGGCGAAAGCATCAGTATAGGCGATATCCGGGTGACTCCTTTCTCCAACTGTCATAGCATCTTACACAAGGACGCAGATGCTGAATTGTGATTTAGGAGAAACGCTCGAGATTGTAATGTGTGTTCATATTGTTATAGTCATTGTTACCTTAGTGGTTTACCAAATCAGCGATGTGCTTTTTGCATATATTCTTGAGTTTGTTGAGGAACAGGAGGAACAGCAGGAGGAGAATGCCGCTTAATGATTCGTCTATATTCATGGAGAATACTATGCTGTCGTATATGCCGTGAGCCAGAATAGGACCGACGAGTATCAATGCGCATGTCTGCCAGTTGCGCACGATTCGGAAATGCCATAGCGAGTAATAGAATCCCATGATGACTGCATCGAGGAAATGACCTGGAACGGCAAACAAGGCTCTTGCTATGCCGACGCTTATCCATGACTCGTAGTTGTCGAAAAGGTAGAGAACATTCTCGATAGCGGCAAATCCCATACCTATACATACGGCATACACGATGCCGTCGAAGTGCTCGTCGAAGTATGGGTTGTTTCTCAACAGCAGCCACAGCATCACCAACTTTGCCACCTCTTCTGGTATCGCAGCCATAAAGAAGGCATTGAATATGGCGCTGCCTATGTTTGAAACCTCGTCATTGGCAAATTCGGAAATCGCTTCAAATGGTATGACTATCACCAGAGTAAGCAGTGCCGAGAGTATGCCATAGATGAATGCCTTTATGAGCAACTTTGTCGGTTCGGGTTGCTTGCGGTCCTTACGATAGATGTACCAAATCACAACTGCTACTGGCGCGATGGCAGCTAATATTACTAAGACATTGAGCATAAATAAACAGATTGGTGTATTAACGGTTTATGGATAGGTTGACTCTTTATCGGTTGTTAGGATATCTCTGCGTAGTATGGCAGAGAGAGTGGGGATTGCCTCCCGGTCGTCAGTGGCTCTTGCTGTACATGCGCTCTATGTGCTGGCGCAGATATTCCTTGAATTCGTCGTTGCCCAGCACCTCGATGTCGTCGTAGAGACCTAACACAAAGCGGCCTATACCAATGTAGCTGCATACGTCGAGGTCGAGCCTGAAGTGTCGCTCATCATGAGGTGTCATACAGTCTGCTGCGCGGGGCACCTCTTCGCGCAGCAGATTGGCAGAGAGCTGCCCCAGTATCATGCTGACCGGGTGGCGCTCTTCGGCACAGAACATGAACGCGTCGGTAAACATCTGCCGGTGGCGGTCTTCGTAGCTCCACAGCATGTCAATGATTTCCACGTCGCCCATACGGGCTATCTTGAAGGTCTTGTTGAGGCCGGTGCTGGGCTCGTAGCAGCGCACGTCCATATTGTCGTTCATGAAGGCGAAGGGTTCTACTATGCGGTCGGTCACAGTCTGGCTGTGGGGCGACGAGTAGTTGCATATCTTGACCATCTGCTTGAACTTGATGGCTTCGTAGAGCCTGTCTATATTGTGGGAGAGCTGCTGGTTGGCGGTGATGTCGGTGAGTATGCGCAGGTCGTAGAACTTGTCGAGCTTGTGGCGTATGCTCTCGGTGAGGGCATTGTTGTCGTCGGTGCCGCTGATGAGCCGTCTCAGCAGCACAGCCTCCTGCTCGGTGAAGTCTATGCTTTCGTGGAGTTTGCGGAAGAAGGGCGAGTGGCGGTCGAGCCTGTAGTAGGTGCCCGACTTGACGAGTCTGAAACCGGCATCGCGGAAGAAGTCGAAGTAGTAATACAGATTGCGCAGCGAGATGCCTACACGGTCGCAGAGCTGTGCGGCGGTGTAGTTCTTGTTCTCGGTCATCAGTAGCAGCAGGTCGAGCTCGCGCTGCAGTTTGTCGTGTCTCATTTACTTGATGTTTCGGGGGTGATGGTTGAGTATCTGTTCGCGCAGGGTGGTGGTGTCGATGTGCGTATAGATTTCGGTGGTGGCAATATTCTCATGCCCCAGCATGGCCTGGATGGCTCTCAGGTCGGCCCCTCCCTTGAGCAGCGCTGTGGCAAAGCTGTGGCGCAGCGTGTGGGGCGAAATGGGCTTGTGGATGCCTGCCGCGAGTGCCGCCTGGCGTATGATGTAGAACACCATGATGCGGGTGAGATGGCTGCCGCGCCGTGAGAGAAACACATAGTCTTCTTCGCCGGGCTTGATGCGTAGATGGCAGCGGTCGGCATACCACAGCCCGAGCTCGTGGAGCGCCGTGTCGGAGATGGGCACCAGCCGCTCCTTGCTGCCCTTGCCCATGATGCGCACAAACCGCTCCTCGGCATATATCGCCGATAGCTTCATGTTGACCAGTTCGCTCACGCGCAGTCCGCAGGAGAAGAGCACCTCGATGATGGCCCGGTTGCGCTGTCCCTCGGCGGTGCTCAGGTCTATGCTTGCCTTCATCCTGTCTACCTCTTCGGGCGTGAGCACCTCGGGCAGCCGCTCTCCCGTCTGCGGCGACTCGAGCAGCTCGGTGGGGTCGTTGTCCATGCGTCCGTCGACGAGCATGAACCTGTAGAACGAGCGCAGTCCGCTAATCATCCTTGCCTGCGACGCCGGCCCGATGCCCATGTCTCTCAGCGTGCAGACAAACTGCTGCAGGTCGGAGAGCTCGATGCGGTCGATGCTCACCCCCCGCTCATGGCTGAAGGTGACCAGATGGCCGATATCGGTGAGATAGGCAGCCACGGTGTTGGGCGAGTAGTTCTTCTCCAGTTTGAGATACCTGGCATAGGCCCTTGTCAGTGAGCCCGAAGCTGGAGTGGCGCTGTGCATGTCTTCTGTCATAGGTATGGGCATCAATATGGGGCGTGGTACATGAAAAAAGCGGATGATTTATTTTGTACTTAGCCCGATTTAAGCTAATTTTGCAACAAGCATACAGCCTTGCGGCTATGCCGTTTACAAAGTTAATACGAATTGGGATGGTGTCAAAACAATTCAAACGGTTTTTTCTAAAAAAAGCATCATCCCCCAATACGCTACGACGATGAAAATACAAATTATCAATGGCCCCAACCTCAATCTGCTCGGTATCAGAGAGCCAGGCATCTACGGCCACGACTCCTTTGACGACTATCTTGCCCATCTGCGTACCCTCTATCCCGAGATAGAGATAGACTACTATCAGAGCAATGTCGAGGGCTATCTCATAGACCGTATGCAGGAAGTGGGCTTCGACTGTGACGGCATCGTGCTCAATGCCGGCGCCTATACCCACACCAGTGTGGCTCTGCACGACTGCATCCGCTCCATCCAGGCACCCGTCGTCGAGGTGCATATCAGCAATGTACACCAGCGCGAAGAGTTCCGCCACCACTCCATGATATCTTCAGCCTGCCGGGGAGTGATAGCAGGGTTCGGACTCGACTCCTATCGTCTCGCCATCGAAGCCCTGAAAGCCAAATGACCATAGACCAGTATATCCGACAGCATATAGACCCCGAGGGAGACTATCTCTACCGCCTCTGGCGTGCCACCAACATCCATACCGTGCACGGCCGCATGGCCTCGGGCCATCTCCAGGGCCGTCTGCTCAAGATGCTCGTAGAGATGATACGCCCGCAGCGCATACTTGAGGTGGGCACATTCAGCGGCTACAGCGCCATCTGCATGGCAGAGGGACTGGGCGAGGGCGGCAAGGTATATACCTTTGAAATCAACGACGAGATGGAAGACTTCACCCGAAAGTGGATAGAAGGGTCGCCCGTGGCCGACCGCATAGACTTCCGCATAGGCGACGCCAATGTCGAGGCACCCCGACTGGGCATCATGTTCGACATGGCCTTTGTCGACGGCGACAAGCGCACCTACCGCGATACCTTCGACACGCTGCTGCCCATCATCAGGCAGGGCGGCTACATCATCGCCGACAATACCCTGTGGGACGGACATGTGGTAGACCCCGCCTACGCCAACGACAGCCAGACCCACGGCATAGACACCTTCAATGACTACATAGCCCGCGACACCCGTGTGGAAAAGGTCATTCTGCCCATACGCGACGGGCTCACCATCATCCGCAAGAAGTAGAAAAACGGCGCCGCCGGAAGGAAATCGACCGATTTGTTTTGTATTATGGGCGATTAGAGCTATATTTGCAACTGTTATCTACCGAAATCAAGGAGTGAATATATTATATAAGGTATAGAAACCGTAAATTAAAATCATTAAATAACCTTCAACGATTATGGCAAACTTATTAGACGAGACCCAAGGTCCGGTCAACGACAATGGCCGTGATGTACATGTGATAGACCGTCAGCTCCCAGTGACCATCACTTTCCGTTCCACCCTCTTCGAGATAGCCTTGTGGGTGACCCTCCCGCTGCTCACCCTCATCTACGTGCTGGCTATGGGCGACCAGCTGGCCGACCCCACCACCGTGGCCATCGGCGGCTGCGTGGCAGGCGTGCTGCCAGGAGTGGTATTCATCTTCATGAAGATTTCGGCGCGCAACTATTTTCTCAAGCTCGAGCAGCGCATCCAGGCCGAGGCATCCAATATAGACAACTATCTGGAGCAGCGCGTGCAGATACTGCAGAACGTGGTGGGACTGGTAAACCGCGCCATAGACCTGGACAAGGACGTGATGAAGGCCGTTGCTGCCCTGCGTGGCGGCAAGGTTAACGAGGCCAACCGCAGCGACGTCAACAGCCAGCTCAATATGGCTTGTGGCCGTCTCTTCCCCCAGGTTGAGGCTTATCCCGACCTGAAGGCCCACCAGGCCATAGCCGACGCCATGCAGCAGAACAGCTATCTGCAGCGTGAGATTACGGCTGCCCGCACGGTCTACAACAGCCGTGTGACCCAGTGGAACACCGACCTCTTCTCCTGGCCTACCAAGATGATAGTGGCTGCACGACAGGGATATACCACACGTATACCTTTCACCGCGTCGGCAGAGACCCGCGAGATGGCCCGCAGCAAGTTCTTCTAAGCCGGGGGCTATGACAGAGGATATCTATGACCCCCTGGACGAGTATGCAAGCAAGTTCCGTCCGCGCTTTGAGCAGGTAGCCAAGGAGACCTTTGCCCAGCTCGCCCGCGAGGCCAATGTGAACGTGGCTGCCAACCGTGAGACCTGTCGTCTGCTGGATATGACCGAGGACGAACTGGGTTCGGTGAAGTCGAGCATCAACTGGACCACCTTCTTATGCGTCGTCCTCTGGTGCGGACTGGCCGTAGGCGGATGGGTGCTCTACTCCCAGTGGCAGGTGATAGACTCGTGGTATGTGGTGGGCATAGGTCTGGCCATGGTGGTGGCATTGATACTGCTGCTGGCCAAGGTGCACCCCCGACTGTCGCAGTTGAAGGACGAGCGCGACAATCTGCAGGACAAGGCAGAGCAGTACAGGGCTGAGGCGTGGCGCCAGATGGAGCCCCTCAACCGGCTCTACGACTGGGATGTGCTGATGCGCATGATGACCCAGACGGTGCCCAGACTGGAGTTTGACCCTTACTTCACCACCCAGCGGCTCGCCGACCTGCAGGAGATATATGGCTGGGACGGCTCGTTCAACAAGGAGCGCTCGGTCATCTACTCCCACTCCGGACTCATCAACGGCAACCCCTTTGTGCTCTGCCGTACGCGCAAGATGGAGATGGGCAGCAAGACCTATCAGGGCTCGAAGACCATACACTGGACCACCCGTGAGCGAGGGTCGGACGGCAAGATGCAAACCGTGCACCACTCTCAGACTCTCATAGCCACCGTCACCGCGCCCTATCCCGAATACTACGAGAAGACCCGTCTCATCTATGGCAACACAGCTGCCCCCGACCTGAAGTTCTACCGCCAGCAGAGCGGTATGGCCAACCGCGAGGGCTCGCTCTCCTACAAGTGGAAGCGGCGCAAACTGAGAAACAAGGCACGCGACCTGGACAACAGCGACTTTGCCATGCTCACCAATGAGGAGTTTGAGGTGGCCTTTGACACCAGCAACCGCAACAACAACCAGCAATATGCGATGCTTTTCACGCCTCTCGCCCAGTCCAGCATGCTCAAGCTGCTCAGAGACCAGGAGGTGGGATATGGTGATGATTTCGATTTCGGCAAAAACTGCATGATCAATACCATCATCTCTGACCATATCCAGAGCATGGATCTCGACATGGACCCCCGCAGGTATCACAACTACAACTACGACCAGGCCGAGCGCGACTTCTATACCCTCAATGCCGGCTACTTCCGTGCTATCTATTTCTGTCTGGCTCCGCTGCTCTGTGTGCCTATGTATCAGCAGATACGCTCGCAGCAGGACATCTATGGCCGCGATATGCAGCGCCGCAGCGCCTTCTGGGAGCACGAGGCGCTGGCCAACTTCTGGGGTCAGGACCGCTTCAAGCATCCTCGCTGTGTGACCGACTGCATCCTGAAGACCCAGTCCAAGAGCGAAGCCGACGGCAATACGCGCGTCACCGTCTTTGCCCATGGCTACCGCGTAGAGAAGCGCGTGACCTATGTGAGCAAGTGGGGCGGCGACGGTCGCACCCATCAGGTGCCTGTCTACTGGGACGAGTATCTGCCCGTGACGGGTCAGGGCAGTATGCACATGCAGGAAGACAACAGCCGCGAAGACCCTGCCACCACCCAGCGCCAGCGTTTGGACCACATAGCCCAGGTGCTCGACCGTGCCGGCATGTCTGTATACCGTCGGCACATCGCCTCGAAGATATAACCCAAGTTTCACCTTATTATATTATACGCGCAATGAAACCTGTAAGACTCAAATTATCTACCGTTGACCAAGCCTTGCCCACCGGCGCATCGCGCTTCTGGGGCAACCCCGACCTTCCACGCGGATTTGACTATCCCATGTACAAGGACTTTGAGGGCGACGACGTGCCCTATGTGTTTGTGTGCCAGCTGGACCTGAGCGAGCTGGCCCAGATGGACGCCGAAGGGGTGCTGCCCCACAAGGGACTGCTGTCGTTTTTTGCCAAGATAGACCACTACACGGGCAACTACTTTGACACCGACAGCATAGGCAGCGCCATCAGCGATACCGACGATGTGAGGGTCTTCTACTTTGAAGATACCCGCGACATGGAGCAGGTGGTGCTCATCGACGACGATGATATCCCCATGGCGTTTCATGAGATGAAGATTGAGTGTACGATGGAGGAGAGTATGGAAGACCACTTTGTGATGGCCGAGCCTACCTACCGTGAGTGGGAGACCTGGGACCATCCCTACGAGGACTGGCAGATACTCCTGCAGATAGACTCGTGTGAGGGCAGTGACTTTGCGCTCAACTTCATGGACTGCGGCGTGCTCGACTTCCTGATAGACCCTGCCGACCTCGCCGCCCGCCGCTTCGACCGCGTGCGCGCCATAGTGCTGTCTACCTGAGATACGCAGACATAAGACAAGAGGGTGTTATATAGTGAACCATTTTTTCCTCCCCGTCCGCTGACAGGTGTGGATTAAAAGTGTTATCTTTGCAATAAAGTTGGGAAATAATGGCAAAGAAAGATATAACATCTCATGCGGAGGTCGCTAATGGTGATGTCTGCGATACAGAATGCAAGGCCACAAATAGTGCTCCTGTGGATGGACAGGCAGAGGTGGTGAAGGTGATGACATGCGGTGACCGGCTCAGCATGGACTATGTGCGTTCTCATATTTATACTATACGAGGGGTAAATGTAATGGTCGATGCTGACCTTGCAGCCATGTATGGTGTGGAAACCAAACAGTTGAAACGTCAGGTGAAGCGTAATATAGAACGTTTCCCCGACGACTTCATGTTTGAACTGACATCAGAAGAGTATGAATCTTTAAGGTGCCAAAATGGCACCATAGAGAGCGGTAGGGGGTAGCATTCAAAGTATCTTCCTTTTGTCTTTACTGAGCAGGGAGTCTCCCAGTTGTCGGGTATCTTGAGGAGTGAATATGCTATAGAGGTGAATATCCGCATCATGCGTGCTTTCGTAGCCATGCGTCGCTTCCTCTCGGCCAATGCCGGTATGTTTCAGCGTATAGAGAGGCTGGAACATCATCAGATGCTGACTGACCAGAAGATGGAACAGGTGCTGAAGCGTATGGACGAGCTTGCTCCTGCCATCACTCCTGAACAAGTCTTCGCCACAGGTTGCGTGTGGGACGCTTGGAGCTATGTGTCCCAGCTGGTTCGTAGTGCCAAGCAACGCATCATCCTTATTGATAACTTTGTGGACGAAAGAGTGCTCCTGCTGTTGACCAAGAGGGCTGAAGGGGTTTCGGCAACCATCCACTCTCGCTACACACAGCAATTCCTGTTGGATCTGGAGAAGCACAACGGGCAATACGAGCCGATTGAGTTTGTGCAGACGCCTCACAAATCCCACGACCGTTTCCTTATTATAGATGATGATGTGTATCTCATGGGTGCCAGCATAAAGGACATGGGCACAAGCCTTTGTGCCATAACAAGGCTGGAGATGAAGCCCGACACGATAATGTCATTGTTAAGGTAGGCAGAATTCGACTTTACAACAGAACGGAAACAGCAGATAGGAATCTTTGATATACGAAAGTCAAACGTAAAACAGAAAATTATAAAAAGAGCATTGGTGTGTATTCTCTCTCTTGTGGCTTGCCTTTTGACAGGCGCTCAAGGTAAAGTGCGTAGTTCGAAGTTGGAGAGCATTACGGTTCAGGACGGCTATGTGTATTATTATCTGAGAGGCATGGAGAAGACTTTTACGGTAATGTTCTTGGCTGACACGCATTTTACTATTGAGGATGAACGGGGACGTGAGTTCTATGATAACACCCGACGGATGGGTGGAGCTGCTGTTCAACCTCAGAATTATGGCAAAAGCAATGGGCGGGAACGGGCTCTTTTGCGTTCGTTGGATAAAGCAAAAAAGGAACAGGCTGCGCTGGTCATATTGGGAGGCGACATTGTCAACTTCCCCTCGCTGGCTTCTGTAGAGCATCTCAAAGCCATGCTGGATGCTTCGGGGCTGAATTGGACTTATACGGCAGGCAATCATGATTGGCATTATGAGGGCGAACCAGGAACGTCCTTTGCCCAAAGGGAGAAATGGTAGCAGGCCAACCTGAAGCCTCTCTACCAAGGCCAGAATCCTCTCTATTCTGCTCAGGTCATTAACGGAATCAATTTTGTCACGATTGACAATTCTCTCTTTGAAATCACAGAAGAGCAACTGAAGTTCTTCAAGAAGCAGGTGGAAAGGGGACTTCCTGTGGTGCTTTCCATGCACATCCCTGTTTATGTGCAAGGCCATGATATTGACTATGGATGTGGCAGCCCGCATTGGAACAAGGCAAATGACTGCTATTATGAGATAGAAAGCCGCGAATAGGATCACCTTTCCAATAATAAGGGTTTTCTTCTACTGGTACAGATTTGTCCCACTTATTAATAGGGGCTTGTTCTTCTACCAATTGTTTCTCTTGATTATTATAGGTATCTGTCATAGTCTGAAAATCAAGCATTTCTTCTCGAACTACTTCGGTTTTTTGATTTACTTTCTTTGCTATATACTGTTTTAATGTTCTTGCTTAACTATGGGAGGGGTAGCCCATTATAATTTGAGTGTAAAGATACTAAAATCATAATTGTTTTCAGTGCAAATTGTATACTTCCTTAATTCCGCAACACTTTGATTTAACTTTATTTATAAGTACCTGAGCAACAAAAAGTTGCTCAGGATTTTGC
>ENA-UPTB01001041-UPTB01001041.1-human-gut-metagenome-genome-assembly--contig:-NODE-1041-length-25968-cov-16.677185_pt1 | contig 25968 bp, 27 predicted proteins | sample MGYA00250046_ERZ773369 | MGnify/ENA primary metagenome ERZ773369 (study PRJEB29103, sample SAMN06111938) | human gut metagenome | biome: human gut; feature: ankylosing spondylitis patient; material... | reverse complement strand
GCGGATGCCCTGCTGGGCGAGATCACCCCCGCCATGGCCGCTGCGGTGTGCCAAAGCGGGGCCAAGCGGGTGCTGATCCCGGTGAACCATTGCGACAACTACATCGTCGGCGTGCCGGAACAGCCCATCGGCGATCTGGTGGCCGCTGCAGTGCAGAAGGTGACCGACCTGTGCGGCGGCAGCTCCTGCTGACCTTAGAAAACTGAAACGACAACACCCGCCGGGTGGCTTCTGCAGCAGCAGAAGGCCCGGCGGGTGTTTTTGCGTTGATGGATGCTCAGATGAGGCTGTTGTCGGCGCAGAAATGGTAGATGCCGTCTTCGGCGCAGGAGCCGCAGAGGTGGGTGGCGGCCGCTTTGAGGGGGTCGGAACCGTTGGCCATGGCCACACAGGTGCCCACGGCAAAGTAGTCGTCCAGGTCCGGTTCGGTGCCGTCGATGTCAAAAAAGATGATCCGGGGTTTGCGCATAGAGAAGCTCCTTTCAGGCTTGTGTGGGGGCGGCAGGCTGGGCGGTGCCTTCCCGCACCAGTGCAATGAATCCCTTCATCTGGGGGGTCAGCCATTTGTCTCGGTGGTAGAACAGCTGCCGGTGCATCTCCACCCGGCAGTCCGGCACGTTCAGCCGGGCCAGCGTCCCGGCGGCCAGTGCGGCACGCACGATGTATTCCGGCAAAAAGGAAAGGCCCATGCCCCGCTCCACCATCTGGCACAGCAGCGCGGCGCTGCCCAGTTCCAGATAGGGCTGCAATTGCAGGCCGTGGGCGGCCAGACACTGGTCCAGTGCATCGCGATAGCTCATGCCCCGCTCAGTGAGCAGGAATTCCTGCTGCACCAGCTCTTCCAACGACACGGTGTCCCGGGCGGCCAGCGGATGCCCGGCGGGCGCGATGAAGCACACCGGCTCCGGTACGTCCACGGCCCGCACCAGCGTAGGCTGCAGCAGGGGATGGTCCAGCGTATAGGCCAGGTCCACCTGATTGGTGGTCAGCATCTGCAGCATGCCGTCGTCAGTGGCGGTGCAGAGCACCAGTTCCACCTGCGGGAACTGCGCGTGGTACCGCTGGAGCAGGTCAGGCAGAAAGGTGCTGCACACCGAGTCGGCCAGCGCAATGCGCAGCCGCCCGCTGATCTGCTGGGGCAGCTGCAGGGCGGCCTGCGCCTGCTCCACGGTGGCCAGCAGAGTGCGGGCGTAGCCCAGAAAGGTCTCACCGGCACCGGTCAGGCGCACGGTCTTGCCCACCCGGTCGAACAGGGGGGCACCCAGTTCCGCTTCCAGCTGGGCGATCTGGGAGGACACCGCCGACTGGGAGTAGCCCAGCTGCCGCGCGGTGCGCGAAAAGCTGTGCAGCTCGGCAATGTGCAAAAAGGTGTTGATGTTGCGCAGTTCCATAGCAGGCTCCTCAGCGGCGGGTGATGTCCCGCACGGTCAGCACGGGATCGTCTACAGTAAAGTGCACTTCCAGCCCGCCGAACTCCATGCCGTAGACCCGCGCAGGGTCGTGCTGGTAGGAGGGACGGGGGTCGTTGGCCAGTACCCCGCGCAGGGCGTCGCGGTCGGCCTGCGGCACGGCGGCCCAGAGTTCTTCCGGGCAGGACACCTCCAACAGGTGGCGCCGGGTCTGGCCGGTAAAGCCCTCGGCAGCGTCCGGGTGACAGTCGGCGTAGGGGATATAGGGCTTGATGTCATAGATGGGGGTGCCGTCCATCAGGTCAGCCCCGCGCACCAGCAGGACGGGGCCCACCTCCGGGCGCATCTCGATGCCTTCCAGCTTCACGCTGGAAAGGCCCAAGGGGTTGGGCCGGAAGGGGGACCGGGTGGCGAACACGCCCATGCGGGTATTGCCGCCCAGACGCGGCGGCCGAACGGTGGGGGACCAGCTGTCCCGCACCGCGCCGGAGAACTGCCACACCAGCCAGATGTGGCTGAAATCCTCCAGCCCGCGCACGGCGTCGGCGCTGCGGTATTCCGGGGTAAAGATCACCTCGCCCCGCAGGCTGTCCACCAGCCCGCTCTGCCGCGGGATGCCGAACTTGGTGGGAAAGGCAGTGTGGATGTGGGCAATGACCTTCAGGGTCATCTCTTCGGGTGCTGTGGGCATAGGACGCTCCTTGTTCAGTAGATTTTTTCGATGACGGTCTCCGGCGGGATGCCGTACCGGGTGCGGAAGGCTGCCAGTTCCTGCGGGGTGCGGATGAGCTGGACGTCCTCAAAATGGCCGTCCGGGTGCACAAAACCGGCCACCTGCTCCCCGGTGCAGATGCTGCACCGCAAAGCGGGCCGCTGCACGGCCGGGTCGTAGGCGGCAGACGGTTTCTTTTTGGAAAAGAACATGGCAGACCCTCCTTATATGATAAGTTATAAACCGCGGCAGAAGCCCACGGCCCGGCCCTCAATGCGGATCTCGTTCAGCTGGGGACCGGTGTAGACCATAGGCGGGCAGACGGCGGCGTTGTCGGCCAGCAGCATCACAGTGTCGCCCTGCCGGTGAAAATGTTTGAGGGTGGCTTCCTCGCCGATGCGCACCGCGGCGATCTCGCCCTGCTCCACCTCCGGCTGGCAGCGGATGCAGACGATGTCGCCGTCGCAGATGGTGGGAGCCATGCTGTCGCCGTGGCAGGTCAGTGCAAAGTCAGCGTGCCACGCCGCCGGAACGCCGATGTACTGCTCGATGTTCTGCTCGGCGGTGATGGGGGTGCCGCAGGCGATGGAGCCCACCAGCGGCACCATGGCCATGGCGGGCAGCGGCTCAAAGCCCGGCGGCGGGCAAGGCACGTCCAGCCCCAGCAGATAGGCCGGGGTGGTCTCCAGCGCTGCGGCCAGCTCTTCCAGCTTTGCCTGCGGGATGTCGTTGACCCCTTTTTCCAGCTTGGTGATGGAGGATTTGGAGCGGTAGCCCATGCGCTGGGCCAGATGCTCCTGCGAGAGGCCCAGTTCTTCGCGCCGCAGCCGGACGCGGGTGGAAAGTTCGGACATAGACGCCTCCGTTCAAAAACGAATGGTTGTGCGGTGAAATGGGTGCTTCTGGAGGCAGTATACCAGAAAAGTGGGCGAAAATCAACTTTTTTCGCGTTATTTTTGAAAATCGGTTGACAGACAATCAACTCGCGACTATACTACAACCAAAGATTGTTGAACGACATGAAACCGACAAAAAAGGAGCGGAGAACATGGCCAATACCAGACTGATCGAAGAATACATCCGCGACAGCGGCTACAAGCTGCGGCATGTGGCCCGCGCGCTGAACATCAGCGAGAGCGCGCTGCACAGCAAACTGCAGGGGCAGACCCAGTTCAAACTGAACGAAGCTGAAAATCTGTCGGCGATGCTGGGAATGACGATGTCGGAGCGGGATGCCTGCTTTTTTGACACCCAGAACCGCTATGAGCGCAGCCTGGCCGCTGCAGAAAGGAGAAAGCCGAAATGACAAAACAACAGCGTGATGCCACCCGCAGCGCCCTGCTGGCCTATGGCCGGCGGCAGTGGGCGCGGTCGCCGGTGAACCGCCGGTGGGAAAAGGCCATTGAGGACAGCATGGCCTATTACAAGGAAGCGGATCCCATCCGGGCCGATCTGCTGCAGCTGCGCTATCTGCAGCACCGCAAGGAGGCCGACGTGCTGGAACAGCTGCACATCGGCCGCACGACCTACCAGAAAGCGGAACTGGACCTGCTGAGCACCACTGCGGTGTATGCCGCCCAGAATGGTGCCTTCAACTGAAGAGATGCTGATAAAATCCCATTGATTTCCGCAGCAGGAAGTCGGTGGGATTTTTGCGTCGGAAGAAAACTGCCGCGACCCGGCCAATGGAGCTGATCAATAAAAACATGCCTCGTAATATCCAAAAAATACAATGAAATGTTGAAAACGACTGAAATAGTTGCTATAATGACGATGCGGATGAAAAGAGAACATGATATAGCATAATAATCTGCTTCCTGCATTTGCGGGATTGTTCCAATGATTTAGCACAATGAGGGATTTTCCCCGCATTTGCGGGGGTAACAGAAGAAAAACAGAGTAAAAATCGCTGAAAAACGTGAAAGTCCTGTTTATAGGATGGCATATCTGTTATTCTTTGCGTATCAGAAAATCACCGGCTGCCAATGGGAACGATGCTTTGGAGGTGGAACGATGAAACGACCGGAACGATCCTGCAAGGTACGGCGTTTTGCAGGCAAAACAGACCCGGACAACAGCAGTCTGTGGCTGCCGCTCTGGATGCATCTGCGGGACACAGCAGGCATTATGCGGTTTCTGGTGCAGCAGTGGCTGCCGGAAAGTGTGCGGCGGAATCTGGACCTGGACGAGGAACTGCTGACCCGGACTGTCGTTTTTCTGGGGTGGGTCCACGATATCGGGAAAATTACGCTGGCCTTTGCCGGCCCGATCATGAGCCTGCTGCCGGAGGCAAAACAGCGGTTGGAGAAGGATACCGAGCTCCGCTGGAACGAGCAGAAAAAGAAATTTTCCCACCATGCGCTGGCCGGGGAGGCGATTCTGCGGGAGCTGGGCTGCCCGGAAGGGTTGGCCTCGGTCGTGGGGGCACACCACGGCAAGCCGCAGGAGGCAAATAATGTTCTGGACCAGCTGGAAGACGGAGTGTATGAAACAAATTACTGGCCCAAAGGACGGAAAACATTCTGGTGGAGCTGCTGGCAGGAACTGTTCGATCACGCCCTGCAGGAAAGCGGATTTTCTGACGTGAAAGAGCTGCCGGAGCTGTCGGTCCCGACGGAACTCCTTCTGACTGGCCTGCTCATCATGGCGGACTGGATCGCCAGCAATCCCCGGTATTTCCCGCTGATCCCGGTAGAGGAACTGGGCGACGAGAGCCTTTATCCGGCCCGCGTGGAACGGGCATGGCAGAAATTTGCGCCGACCCTTCCCTGGGAAGTGCAGGAGGCCGCAGCGGACCCGGCAGAGTTCCGGGAGCGGTTCGGCTTTCTTCCGAACGAAGTGCAGCAGGCTATGCTGGAGGCTGTGAACAACGCACAGGAACCGGGCATTTTTATTCTGGAAGCCCAGATGGGCGCGGGCAAAACCGAGGCCGCACTGGCAGCGGCGGAGGTTCTGGCACAGCGCTGCGGGGAGGGCGGCATCTTCTTTGGTCTGCCGACCCAGGCCACCGCCAACGGTATTTTTGGGCGGCTGCTGGACTGGGCGCAGAAACAGTCGGATGGGCTGGAACACTCCATCCAGCTGGCGCACGGCATGGCGCAGCTGAATACAGACTATTTGAAATTGCAGCAGGAGCCGGTGCCGGTGGAGGATGACGCCGACGACCCGGAGGAACGGGTGATGGTGCACCAGTGGTTTCAGGGCAGCAAACAGGCGCTTCTGGCCAACTTTGTCATTGGCACGGTGGATCAGCTGCTGATGGCGGCCTTGCAGCAAAAACATGTGATGCTGCGGCATCTCGGTCTGGCGGGCAAGGTGGTGGTGATCGATGAGTGTCATGCTTACGACGCCTACATGAATTGTTATCTGGACCGGGCACTGAACTGGCTGGGAGAGTACCGGGTGCCGGTGATCCTGCTTTCGGCCACGCTGCCCGCCAAGCGGCGCACCGAACTTGTGACCGCATATCTCAACCGGAAAACGCTGCCGGATGCACCCTGGAAAACCTGCCGCGGCTACCCGCTGCTGACCTGGACGGACGGAGACCAGGTGCAGCAATGCGAAATTCCGCTGCACACACCGCCGCACCGGGTGACGATGGAATCCCTGACGGAGGAACATCTGCCGGAAATGCTGCAGAACGCGCTGCGGGAGGGTGGCTGTGCAGGCGTGATCGTCAACACGGTGCGGAAAGCGCAGGACCTTGCGGCCCGCCTGCGAGAAGAACTGCCGGAATTTGAAGTGCTTGTGTTCCACGCACAATTCCTGATGCCTGACCGCGCCGAAAAGGAACAACGCCTGATGGAGCGCATCGGCAAGCGCTCGACCCCGGCGCAGCGCGACCGGCTGATCGTGGTGGGTACGCAGGTGCTCGAGCAGTCACTGGATATCGATTTCGATTACATGATTACGGAACTGTGCCCGATGGACCTGCTGCTGCAGCGCATCGGACGGCTGCACCGGCATCCGGGCCGGGCGCGTCCGCAGCCGGTGCAGGAAGCCCGCTGTGCAGTGCTGGACACCGGGACCGGGGAATTTGACGAGGGCAGTGCAGCCATCTATGGCGAATGGCTGCTCGGACGTACCCGGAAGCTTCTGCCGCAGGAAGTGCAGCTGCCTGCGGATATCGCCCGGCTGGTACAGGACACCTACGGCTGGGAGCCGGACTGCCTGCCCGCAGACCCGCAGAGCACAGCGGCACGGGGAACATATGAGCTGGAACAGGCCAAGAAGCAGCGCAGCGCCAAGGCCTTTGCCATTTCGTCGCCGAGAGCATGCGGTGATGCGCTGGACGACTGGATGAATGAGGTCGGGGCGACCAGCGACGCCGGTGCCCGTGCCGCTGTGCGCGACGGCGACCCGTCCATTGAGGTGCTGGTCATGATGCAGGACGGCGCAGGCAATGTCCGCTTCCTGCCCGGAGAGGGAGAAGCAGCCGGGCCCTGTGTAGCGGTGGACCAGCCCCCGCAGCCGGAAGAAGCCTTGCGGATCGCGCGGCAGAGGCTGCGTCTGCCGGGGTACTTCAGCAAGCGATGGAGCGTGCAGCAAACCATTGACGCGCTGGAAGCCGAGACCCGGAAGCATTTTGCGGCATGGCAGCTCTCCCCGCTGCTGCGCGGGGAACTGGTCCTGCTGCTGGACGAGCGCCGCACGGCACACCTTGCCGGGCAGGTGCTGCACTACGACCGTGAGAACGGCCTGACCTATCAGAAGGAGGATGAGGATGGAGACGATGGAGTTTAACCTGCTGCAGGAACGGTGGGTCCGGGTGCGGACCCAGGACTGCACTGTGCAGGAAGTCTCGCTGACCGACGCCCTGCTCCATGCACACGCGTATGTGGACCTTGCGGGCGAGATGCCCACACAGGACGCCGCCATGCTGCGGCTGCAGCTGGCGGTGCTGCACACGGTGTTCTCCCGCGTGGATGGGAACGGTGTACCGGCACCGTTTGAAGAAACCGAGGACGCCCTGCTGCGCTGGAGCGAACTGTGGCAGTTGGGGCACTTCCCGGAACAGCCGATCCGGGATTATCTGGACAAATGGCAGGACCGTTTCTGGCTGTTCCACCCGGAGCGCCCCTTCTGGCAGGTGCCGGAAGCGAAGATCGGCAGTCCATTCGGAGCGAAAAAGCTGAACGGAGAAGTGTTTGAAAGCGAGAATAAAAGCAGCCTATTTTCTGCCTGTGCGGGAACAGGAAAGGAAAGCATGGACTACCCGCAGGCTGCACGATGGCTTGTGTCTTTAAACAATTATGACGATGCGGCGGCTAAGAAAAAGGCAAAAGACCGGCCGCTGCCGTCGATGGGGCCGGGGTGGCTCGGCCGGATCGGTGTGATCTATGTAAAAGGCAGCAATCTGTTTGAAACACTGATGCGGAACCTGATGTTCCTGCAAGATGGCGGAGAGCTCTGGGAACCGGATGTTCCGTGTTGGGAGCTTGAGGATGCAAGAAGCGGCGAACGAACTGAGGTGGCATGCCCGGATAACTTTGCGGAGCTGATGACGATGCAGTTCCGAAGGGCCCTTTTGGAGCGGAAGGAAAACAAAGTTGTGGGCTATACGGTCTTGGGAGGAGACTTCTTTGATTCCACGAATGCATTTGCAGAACCGATGACGCTCTGGAATAAAAAAGAGGACAAAAAGACAGGGCTGGTGTATTACGATCCGCGGAAACATGAGATGGGAAAACAGCTCTGGCGGGAGTTTTCCGCTATCAGTGATAGGGGCGGCCATAAACCCGGCGTGATCTGGTGGAATACCTATTTGCAGGGCCGGAAATTGCTGAGCAGAAAAGAAATTCTACAGGTTTGTGCAGTTGGGGTGGAATACGGAGCGCAAAGTGCCTCCATGAAAGATTGTTACACAGATGCGCTTTCGATGAATCTTGAACTGCTAAATGAATTGGGCCGTACATGGCAGATCTGTGTTGACGATGAGGTGAACAACTGTGAGCAGGCTGCACGGATCGTGGGTCGTCTGGCACAAAACCTGGCCCTTGCGGCAGGGGACAAGAACGACACCGGTGCCGAAGCCGCCCGCGCGCAGTTCTATTTTGCGGTCGATCAGCCGTTCCGGCGGTGGCTGCAAGGCATTGACCCGGAGACGGATGAACCGGTCGAGAAGGCGGTCGAGTGGCAGGAGCAGGCATACCGGCTTGCGGCAGAATTGGGCAGACAGATGGTGGAGCAGGCGGGGACCGCTGCATTCATCGGGCATCGCATTCCGGATAAAAAGAATCGGGAAAAGAGTTATCTGTATACAGCGCCCAAGGCCTACAACAGCTTTCTGTATGATTTGCGGAAGCTGTACCCGAAACAGGATGAAGGAGGGACAGAATGAAAACCAATGAGGTGAAAGCCTGCGTGACACAGCAGCTGCGTCGGCTGCAAGTTCTGCCGGAGCCGCAGAGACGGGCCGAGCTTGCCGAGCTGCGCCGGGGCGTGGGGCGTCAGCCCGGAGACCTGCCTGCGTTGTGGGGCGCTCTGCTGGCCGACATGCCGGAGCAGCTGCAGGGCAGCAATGGCCCGTCAAAGGCGGAATGGGCCGTCTATACGGCGTTGACCCTGTTTGCCCTGCACCAGCAGGGGGAAGCCGGTGTTTCCATGAACCAGCCGGGCAGAACGCTGGGCGGTGCAGTGCGGCAGCTGGCCGAAAAAACGGCTGCCGGGCAGGACTGGACCGAGAGCAGCGTGCTCCGGCGGTTCAACGCACTGGCAACGGCGGATTCCATGCCGGAAGTCTCGCACCACCTGCGCGGGATGATCCAGCTGCTGCGGCGGGAAGAGATCCCGCTGGATTATCCGCAGCTGGCCGAGGATCTGTATCAATACCAGTTTGTGGACGGTGCGCCGAATGTCCGTTTGCGGTGGGGCCGGGACCTTTATGCGAGCCCCACGGAGAAAACCAAAGAGAACGAAAAGGAGAATTGAAATGGATACCAAACGCCTGTATGTTGATTTTCATGTTCTGCAGACCGTGCCGCCCAGCTGCGTCAACCGCGACGACACCGGCAGCCCCAAGACCGCTGTCTATGGCGGGGCCGTCCGTGCCCGGGTGTCCTCGCAGGCGTGGAAGCACGCCATGCGCGTGATGTTCACCGGGGAAATGAGCGATGCAGTTGAGACCGGTTACCGCACCAAGAAGGGCACGGATCTGGTGGCAAAGCAGATCAAAGCCCTTGCTCCGGATGCGGATGCCTTCAAGCTGACACAGGAAATCTTTAAGATGCTGAAGATCAAGGCTGACGAGGATGGCACCAAAGCATTGTTCTTCCTGAGCGATGCACAGGCAAAGGCGCTGGCAAAGCTGGCGGTGGAAGGCTGCAAGGACAAGAATCGGGTATAAGGAGGCTTTGAAAGAGGCTCCCTCTGCGGACATGGCGCTGTTTGGCCGCATGGTGGCAGATGACCCGTCGCTGAACTACGACGCTGCCGCACAGGTGGCCCACAGCATCTCCACCCACACCGTGCAGAACGAGTTCGACTATTTCACCGCCGTGGACGACTGTGCCCCGGAGGACAACGCCGGTGCCGGGCATCTGGGCACGGTGGAATACAATTCCGCCACCCTGTACCGCTATGCGACGGTCAATGTTCTGGAGCTGGTGCGCACGCTGGGCGCAGAGCAGGCGGCACAGACGGTCCGGGCGTTCGGTGAGGCGTTCATCCGCTCCATGCCCACCGGCAAGCAGAACAGCTTTGCCAACCGCACTCTGCCGGATGCCGTTTACGTCACTCTGCGGCAGGACCAGCCGGTGAACCTCTGCGGTGCCTTTGAAAAGCCGGTGCGCAAGAGCGAAGAAGGCTATGCAGAACCGTCCAAGATGGCGCTGAAACAGTATGCAAAGGAACTCTACAATACCTTTGCAGAGGTGCCGGAGCAGAGCTTTACGGTGGGTACCGGGCTGGAAGAACTGGCACAGCCCATGCCGCTGAACACCATGCTGGCGGTACTGGAAAAGGCCGTAGAGGAGAAGCTGTCCGGGAATGAGGTGTGACCATGGCGACCTTATTGCTTCGGCTGGCTGCACCCCTGCAGTCCTGGGGTTCGGACTCCAAGTTTGAGACCCGCAAGACCGACCGGGAACCCACCAAAAGCGGCGTGGTCGGCCTGTTGGCGGCGGCGCTGGGGCTGCGCCGGGACGACACGGAGGGCCTTGCCCGGCTGAACGGCCTGCGCTTTGCCGTGCGGGCGGATCAGGAGGGCAGCCTGCTGGTGGATTTTCACACCGCCAAAAGCCGGGACACCTCCTATGTGACCTACCGCCACTATCTGCAGGACGCCGTTTTTCTGGCAGGGCTGGAAAGCGAGGACGAAGCTCTGCTGCGGGAGCTGGAAGCGGCTCTGCGGCACCCGGTCTACCCGCTGTATCTGGGGCGGCGCTCCTGCCCACCCACCCTGCCGCTCTGTCTGGGCATCCGGCAGGGGAGCCTGCTGGACGTCCTCCGGACGGAACCCATGCAGGGACGAAAACCGGAAACAGGGAAGCTGCGCATCGTGGCCGACGCCGACCCGGCAGACCCTGCGGCAGTGCCCCGGCAGGATCTGCCGGTGTCCTTCAGCCCGGTGCACCGGCAGTACGGGTTCCGTCCGGTGCGGGAATGGCGGCTGGACCGGCCGGAAATGCCGGAACCGACGGAGCACGACCCCATGGCGGAATTGCAGAATTGAGGTGAGATGCAATGTATTTGTCACGCGCAGAACTTGACCCCACCCGCCGCAGTACCATGATCGCGCTGACTTCTCCACAGAAGTTTCACGGCGCAGTGGAAAACTCGTTCTCCGGCGAACGACGCCGCAGGCTGTGGCGGCTGGACAGCCTGAACGGAAAACTGTATCTGCTGCTGCTCAGCGAGGAGCTCCCCGACCTGACCGGACTGTGTACACAGTTCGGGACGGGAGCCGCGCCGGAAACGCGCCGCTACGAGCCACTGCTGGAACGGGTGACCTCGGGCAGCTGTTGGCAGTTCCGTCTGACGGCAAATCCGACCCGCACCCGGAAAGACCCGGCGGACCCGCTGGCGCGGGGTGCCCTGAAGCCCTGCTATCTGGAAGCGGAGCAGGAACAGTGGTTGCTGGAGCAGGCCGGGAAGCACGGCTTTGCCCTGACGGAGGGCACTTTTCAGGTGACCCGGAAACAGACCTGTCACTTCCGGAAGAACGGAAAGCGGCCGGTCACGTTGCTGGCGGTGACCTATGAGGGCATCCTGCAGGTGACCGACCCGGAAGCGTTCCGGGAGATGCTGTGTCAGGGCATTGGCCGCGGCAAAGCCTACGGCCTTGGCCTGATGACCATCCTGCACGGAGGAAGCAGCCATGGATGATGTGCCGGGCATGATCCGCCCTGATCTGCAGGCGCTGCCGCAGGTCCGGGACCGGATGACCTTTCTGTACCTGGAACACTGCACGCTGGGCCGTCAGGACGGTGCCATCACGGTGACGGATGAAAAGGGTATCGTTCAGATCCCGGCGGCGGGCATTTCGGTGCTGCTGCTCGGCCCCGGCACCCGTGTGACCCACCGTGCCATGGAGCTGATGGGAGACACCGGCGTGGGTGCGGTCTGGGTCGGGGAGCACGGCGTGCGCTATTATGCCCACGGCCGCCCGCTGACCACCCATTCCCGGATGCTCATCCGTCAGGCGGAACTGGTCAGCAATCACCGGAAGCATCTGGATGTGGTGCGCAAAATGTACCAGCTGCGTTTTCCGGAGGAGGACGTCTCCCATCTGACGATGCAGCAGCTGCGCGGCCGGGAGGGCAGCCATGTGCGGAACGTCTACCGCAAGGCGTCCAAAGAAACTGGCGTGCCGTGGAGCGGGCGGCTGTACCGCCCGGAGGATTTTGCATCCGGGGATCCGGTCAATCAGGCGCTGTCTGCTGCGCATGCCTGCCTGTACGGGCTGGCCCATGCGGTCATTGTGGCGCTGGGGTGTGCGCCGGGGCTGGGATTCGTGCACGTCGGGCATGAGTGCTCTTTCGTGTACGACATTGCCGACCTGTACAAGGCGGAGGTGACCATCCCGATCGCATTTGAGGTGGCGGCGCAGGCCCCGGAGGACCTGCCTGCCGTCGTGCGCCGCCGTGTCCGGGATGCTATGGTGGAGCATCATATTCTGGAACGGATGGTCCACGACATCCGCTGGCTGCTGCTGACCGAAGAGGAACAGACGGAAGAGCCGGATGTGGTTTACCTCTGGGATAATAAGGTCGGTGCGGTGTCAAACGGCATCAATTACTTTGACCGGGAAGCGGGTGAGGAGCCATCGTAGTTCTGACCATGACCAACTGCCCGCCCCGCCTGCGCGGCGACCTGTCCAAGTGGCTGTGTGAAATCAATACCGGCGTTTATGTGGGCAATGTGAGCAGCCGCGTCCGGGATGCAGTGTGGGACCGTGTCTGCCAGAACCTGAAAAACGGGCAGGCGACACTGGTCTACACGGCGGCAGGGGAGCAGCGGATGGAGTTCCGCACCCACAACACCAGCTGGGAAGCTGTGGATTTTGACGGCATCAAGCTGATGCGCCGCCCGCTGCCCCAGACGCAGACCGAGGCGATGGACCTGAAACCGGGGTTCAGCAAGGCAGCAAAGTACCAGATGGCACAAAAAATGGCACAGCGGACTGCCCGAAAGCCCGGAAAAAACGATTACACAGTGATCGACCTGGAAACGACCGGCCTGCACGCGGCAACGGACTCGATCGTGGAGTATGGCGCCGTCCGGGTGCGGGACGGGCAGCCGACGGAAGAATTTTCGGCCCTGGTACACCTGCAAACTCCGCTGCCTGCGGAGATCACGCAATTGACGGGAATCACACAGTCGGAACTGGAAGGCGGGATGGACGCGGCCGCTGCGCTGGAAGCATTTCTGGAATTTGTAGGCAAAGATGCTCTGGTGGGGTACAACCTGCAATTTGATCTGGAATTCCTGCGCGCGGCCTGTACGCGAAACCAGAAGCCGATACTGACCAACCGGAAGATCGACCTTTTGCCGCTTGCGCGGCGGAAGGTGATAGGCGTTGCCAACTTTAAGCTGCTCACACTGGTACGGCATTTTGGGCTGGCAGACAGGGTGGAGCACAGGGCCCTGCCCGACTGCCGCCTGACGCAGAGGCTCTATGCAAAACTGAATGAAACAGGCACAGGATGCAACTGAAATGGCCGATGCGATGGGATCTTTTTAGTCTTTTCCCCGCATACGCGGGGGTGATCCCAGTGTCGAAAGAATTGTGAATAACTTGTTGAACTTTTCCCCGCATACGCGGGGGTGATCCGGCGGCACAGCGCACATCGGCCTTGATGAGTGCCTTTTCCCCGCATACGCGGGGGTGATCCCCATTACCGGTGCAAGCATGGGTATGCCGTCATCTTTTCCCCGCATACGCGGGGGTGATCCCTTCCGTCTTTACACGCAAATTCTTTCGCTTCACTTTTCCCCGCATACGCGGGGGTGATCCCAATTCAGGACTTAAAAAACAACGGCTTGTGGACTTTTCCCCGCATACGCGGGGGTGATCCCAGCACAGGTAAACGCTATGAAGCTGGAAGAGTCTTTTCCCCGCATACGCGGGGGTGATCCCGCCGCCTGCGGGCGGGAATGCCGGCCGGTTCCCTTTTCCCCGCATACGCGGGGGTGATCCTGCGAGAAGCATCAGGCCGGCGGGCACCGGTCTCTTTTCCCCGCATACGCGGGGGTGATCCCTCTGGCCTTGAGGGTCAGGGTTGCAGCATCCACTTTTCCCCGCATACGCGGGGGTGATCCTGGCGCGGTTTTCCGGCATCAGTGCCGCCAGTACTTTTCCCCGCATACGCGGGGGTGATCCTTGCTGTACGTCTGGGTAGTATAATGTCTGTACCTTTTCCCCGCATACGCGGGGGTGATCCCGTATGTTGTATTTCTTCCTGAGTTTCTTTAAGCTTTTCCCCGCATACGCGGGGGTGATCCTGGTTTTGTTTGCCCTAGATCGTAGTATGAATTCTTTTCCCCGCATACGCGGGGGTGATCCCGCCACCTTGGGGGGTGGAAAAAGGGTTGAAAACTTTTCCCCGCATACGCGGGGGTGATCCCCGGTGCGCCACGCCATGGCCCACGCTGCGGGCCTTTTCCCCGCATACGCGGGGGTGATCCCATGCAAGAATTCCAAGATTCTACGAAAAGCAACTTTTCCCCGCATACGCGGGGGTGATCCTCTGACCGGTTGTCGGGCAGACCGCTATGAACGCTTTTCCCCGCATACGCGGGGGTGATCCCGTCAAGCAGGCAATCCACATCATGATGCAGATCTTTTCCCCGCACACGCGGGGGTGATCCCATGATGTACTCGGATTATTGCCAAGTCGCAAACTTTTCCCCGCACACGCGGGGGTGATCCCGGCATGAACAGCTACATCCCCTATCTGGTGGGCTTTTCCCCGCATACGCGGGGGTGATCCCCTTTGCGCGGAGGTTATTCGCCTGAACTTTAGCTTTTCCCCGCACACGCGGGGGTGACCTCAAGGGCAAGCGGCGCATGGTGTTCCTGCCGGGGAGACTGGCGACGGACCGGAAAGCCGCCGCGGATGAAAAAATCAGGTTGTACAAATTCGATGGAAAAAGTTTATGCAAGACTCCATATTGCAATATATGAAATTTTGTATTATCATAAATCTGTAAGCGATCTGTCTCTTATGAGGAGGGGCGGAACGCCCAAAATACGCTTCTTTCCTGTGGAATTTCCCACGGTCCACCTGATGCGGATTGAAAGATAGGTCGAGAAGGGAAGAGCAACCATGATGAACACAAGTCTGCTCCAGAAGTCTGGTCTGGCAACGCTGCAGGTCGCGCAGATCCTGGCAGGGCTGGAACCGGGAGACCGGATCCCCACGGTGACGGAACTGAGCGAACAATGCGAGATGGCACGGGGAAATATCCAGATCGCGCTGAACAACCTGAAACAGAATCATGTGATCCGTCTGGAATCCCATGGGCAGAACGGCACCATTGCAACAGAGATCGACTATGTGGCAATGGCGCAGTATTGCAGCAATACGGGTCTGACCTGCGTGATGCCTATGCCGTATGGCCTGCGCTATGAAGGCCTGGCCAGCGGACTGTATGAGGAACTGAACCAGAAAGGGGTCACGGGTGCGATCGCATTCATGCGCGGTTCCGGCTACCGGCTGAACTGTGTGGAAGAAGGGCGCTTTCATCTGTGCGTCATGAGCCAGCTTGCATTTGAACACTATGCGCAGGAGGGCAAGGACATCCAGCTGATCGCGGCCTTTGGCCCGCAGAGCTATGTGGAACAGCATCGGGTCTTTGTCCGCCCGGACTTCAAGGGCGACTGGCAGAACTGCAAGGTGGGCGTGGATGCCTCCTCGGTGGACCAGGAGATGCTGACCCGGTTCTGTTTTGCCGATAAGCCGGTGCAATATGTGCCCATCATCTATAGTCAACTGGTGCCGTTTCTGCACAGCGGCGTCATTGATGCCGGCGTCTGGAGCGCCGATATGCTGCCGGAGGGGCTGAGCTATTATCCGATGCCCCGGCTGGATGAGCAGGAAAAAGATACCGTGGCCGTGCTTGCCTGCCGGAAAAGTGATAACATCACCGCGCAGCTGGTGCGCAAGATCCTGTCGGTGGAGCGTGTGGACCACATCCAGCAGCAGGTGATGCGCAAGCAGATCATTCCGCGCTACTAAGCAAAGGTGCTGTCAAACAGAAGTCACATCTGCATGGAGGTCATGCGGATGTTTCTTTCGGGATGAAAATACAAAATATTGTATAAAACATTTTCTCCCGAAAACCGATACAGGATGTCTGATTTTTTTGCAGAAAGAAAAGGAGATCTCGCATGAAAAAGATCACTCGGCGCAACTTCCTGATCGCATCCGGCAAAACCGTTGGCACACTGGCAGCTGCCTCTGCCTTTATGGGGTGTGCCAGCCCGGAGCAGGCGGAGAACTGCTTCCCCCGGTCTGCAATGCCCGTCCGGACCGATGACCGCCTGACGGCCATCGACGACATTGTGGAAAACTACATGGGACAGGGATATTTCCCCGGCGCAACGATCGTGGTGGCACGCGGCGGCAAGATCGTGTATGAAAAGGCATACGGCTACGCAATGCTCAACGACATGGGCGTGCGGCTGGACGATCCCCGCCCCATGCAGATGGATACCATGTTCGACATGGCATCCTGCACCAAGATCATGGCCACGACACAGTCCATCATGAAGCTGTACAGCGAAGGCAAGATCGACCTGAACGCCACGGTAGCAAGCTACATTCCGGAGTTTGCCAAGAACGGGAAGGAAAACGTCACCGTGCATCAGCTGCTGACTCACACCTCCGGTCTGCCGCAGTGGAAGGCGATGTTCCTCTACATCGAGAAGGACAAGGCCAAGGTGCTGGATTACATCTGCAACTGTGAGCTGATGTTCGCCCCCGGCGAGGAAAAGTACAGCGACCTGGGCTTCCAGATGCTGGGCTTCCTGGTGGAGCGGATCACCGGGCGCTCGATGGACGAATACGTCAAGAACGAGATCTACAAGCCTCTGGGGCTGAAGCGCACCACCTATCTGCCGCTGGCCAACGGCTTTACCACCGAGGATGTGGCAGCCACCTCCTTCGGCAACCCGTATGAGTATGCCATGGTGGACGAGATCGACTACCCGGGCTTTGGCTACGACTGTACCGCCGATCTGGACGCGTTCCGCACCTTCACCGGCTGGCGCAACTACACCCTGCAGGGCGAGTGCAACGACGGCAATGCATGGATGGCAAACGGCGGCGTGGCCGGTCACGCGGGCCTGTACTCCGACGCGGAAGATCTGGCCGTGCTGTGCCAGGCCATGCTGAACGGCGGCATCTACAAGGGCGTCCGCCTTTACAAGAAGGAAGTCATTGACGAGTTCACCAGCGAGCAGAACGGCAAGCCGTCCCGCGGGCTGGGCTTTGAGCGGGGCTCCTCGTTCATGGGCCGCGGCGACCGCCACTACGACGCCTTTGGCCACGCAGGCTTTACCGGCACCCATGTGGTCATGAACAAGACCAACAAGACCGCCGTCATTTTCCTGACCAACAAGCAGAACGTTGGCTTCAAGCCTAACTCCATGTCCTACTACAGTCCCTACAGCTGCTGCGGCGAGATCTGTGAGCTGGTCTGGAACATTTTTGGAACCGAAGCACCGGCTGAGACGCTGGCCGACAAGATCGGCACCTGGCTGTAAGCAAAACAAAAAATCATTGGGAGATGTCAGAGATGGATTTTGAACCGAGATTAACGATCCTGCACCAGGCAGGGATGCTGTCCGAGGAGGATTGCCGGAAGGTACAGGATGTGATCCGCTTTTTTCAGGAGAAATACGGTCTGACATTGACCGAAGAAAACGCCTCCGCCATGATCACGCACCTGTGCGCTGCGCTGGGGCGCATCCACCGCGGAGAGCCGGTGGAGCCGCTGGACGAAGAGGTCTACGAAGAGACCAGCCAGGAGCCCACCTTCCCCAAGGCACTGGAAGCAACGCAGGCGCTGGTGCGGGAGATCCTGCCGGACCTGCCGGAGGACGAACAGAAGTTCCTGACCATGCACATCGGGGTCGTGCTGGCACAATCGTGACAGCATTTGCATAAAACCCACATCAGAAAGGAGGGCTAGCTTATGAAAATCGTAGTAGGCGGCCAGATCGACAAGCAGAAGGTTTATGACACCATCAAGGGTGTTGTAGGCGACCGTGCCTCGGTGGAGATCAAGGATGACATTGCGGCGGCAATGGCGGTCAAGACCGGGCAGGCAGATTACTACTTCGGCGCCTGCAAGACGGGCGGCGGCGGTGCGCTGGCAATGGCCATTGCCCTGCTGGGCATGAACCAGTGCGCAACGGTGTCCATGCCGGGCAAAATGCTGAGCGAGGACGAGATCCTGGCACAGGTCAAGGCCGGCAAGAAGGCATACGGCTTTACGGATCAGCACATCGAAAAGGTCGTGCCGATCATTCTCAAGGGTCTGGGCTTCTGATCCGGATCGTCAAATAAGGAGGATTACATATGGAAACCATTCTGCGCTACGTTATCATCGCGGCAGTTGGTGCGTTGGCATCGATTCTGGCAAACCAGAGCATCGCCGTGTTCAACGACGGCCTGCGCCCGGTCCTGCCGGAGTATCTGGAAAAGCGCATGGACCGCAAGGCTCTGGCAGCCACCAGCTTTGCCATCGGCTTTGGTCTGGTCATCGGCTACGGCCTGCCCACGTCCATTGCCGCAAGCATCATCCTGATCCACTGCATCCTGCTCACCACCGACATCGTCGGTACCTGGTGCCCGGACACCAAAAAGGGCATGATCGCTTCCGGCGTCATCGGCGCTGTGTACGGCGTGGCCCTGCTGTTCGGCCTGCAGGTGATCATCGACCTGTTCAACCTGTTGCCGGTCAACTTCCTGGGCAGCCTGGGCCAGGTCTCTGCCGGTATCACGCTGGCCTTCGCCATCTTCCCGGCTGTGACGGTTGCCCTGCAGTTTGGCGCTGCCAAGGGCATCATCACCGCCGTTGTGACCCTGCTGGTCCGTCAGATCGTTGAGACCTACGGCAAGATCGCACTGGACGCCGAGCACACGATCAGCCTGAACAAGGACGGTATGGCCCTGCTGGCCGGTATGATCATCATGCTGGTGTTCGCTGCCATGGATAAGGAAGGCAACGACCAGAACTCCAACGAAATGCTGACCCAGATCTTTGCCGACAAGGTCGCACGCATCCGCAAGTATATGCCGGTTCTGGCCCTCATGGGCGGCCTGATCGCAGCAGGCACCAGCATGAGCATCATGGCCGGTGACCCCATCAGCCTGGGCCTGCTGGCCGAGGGTGACCGCGTCAACGCAGGTCTGACCGCTCTGGCCCGTGCCATCGGCTTTATCCCGCTGGTTGCCACCACCGCTATCACCACCGGCGTCTACGCTCCGGCCGGCATGACCTTCGTCTTTGTGATCGGTCTGCTGATCCCCAACCCCTTTATCGCCCTGATCGCCGGTGCAGCCTGCATCTGCGTGGAGATCCTGCTGCTGAACGTCATCGCAAAGGGTCTGGACAAGTTCCCCGGCATCAAGCGCTGCGGCGACAACATCCGTACCGCTATGAGCTACGTCATCGACATCGCCCTGCTGATCGGCGGCATCCTGGCTGCTCAGGCAATCATGCCCACGACGGGTCTGTTCATCATCGTGGCATTCTGGTGCATCAACAAGTGCAGCAAGAAGCCTCTGGTCTCCATGGCGGTCGGTCCTCTGGGCGCGATCCTGGTCGGCCTGATCGCAAACGTGCTGTTCCTGCTGTCTCTGTACACCCCTGCCGCCTGATCCCCGGATAAAATGAGCGCCTCCCGGCCTGCGTCGGGAGGCGGCTCTGGTTAAGAAACAATACAGGAGGCGAATCCTTTTGAAACTGCCTGAAAAGATTCTGTATGCGCACGAGCATACGACGATCGACCTGTCCGGCCCGAAGAAGAACATCGACTGCAGGCTGGATGATTTTGACGCGACCGCGGCGGAATACCGGCGGCTGGCGGAACACGGTGTGGTCGGCATCATCGACCAGACCAACCGCGGGATGGGCCGGAACGTGGCCTATGTGCAGAAAATGGCTGCACAGGCGGGGGTGGAGATCACCCACGCGACGGGCTACTACAAGGAGCCTTTTCTCCCGCCGGAGTGCTATACGCTGACCGAACAGCAGCTGTGTGACATCATGGTGAAGGAACTGACCGAGGGCATTGAAGGCACCGGTGTCCGGGCGACCGTCATCGGCGAGATCGGCACCTCGAAGGACATCACCGAGACGGAGGCCAAGGTGTTCCGTGCGGCATCCCGCGCCCATGCAGAAACGGGGGCACCCATCTGCACCCACACAACGCTGGGCACGCGCGGCCTGGAGCAGCTGGAGATCTTCAAGAGCTTTGGCGTTGACCTGAGCCGGGTGGTGCTGAGCCACATCGACCTGTCGGCCGATCTGGATTACATGAAGCGCCTGCTGGATCAGGGGGGCAACATTGCGTTCGACACCATCGGCAAGTGCAACTACCAGCCCGATGTCTCCCGTGCAGACTGGCTCAGCCGCCTTTGTGCGGAAGGGTACGACACGCAGATCGTCATGAGCATGGACATCACCCGCCGCAGCAACTTTGCAGACCGGGGCGGTGTGGGCTACAGCTACCTGCTGGACACCTTTGCTCCGCTGGCAAGCGAGGCAGGCGTGCCGGACCGCGCATGGGAGAACCTGTTGTACCGCAATGCACTGCGCATCTACAAAGGACAGAAATAACAAGGATTCGAGGAATTGACAATGAAAACCTATCCCCTGCATTCTATCTCGCTGGAACAGGCAAAACAGCTCCAGTTCAAGGTCATTGACGCAGTGACCCGCAATTTTCAGGGAGAGGAAGTCCTCTCGCTGGGCGACCTCGGCGTGGTGAAAGGGCTGAACAAGCCCCGCTGCACGGTAAAGGTGGAAAAGGTCTTTGCCGACACCTTTGATGCCCCGGCGGCGCTGCTTGTGCGCGGCTCCGGCACGGGCGCGATCCGCTGGGCTCTGACCGCCTGCCTGAAACCGGGGGATGCCATTCTGGTGCACACCTCGCCCATCTATACGACGACGCAGGTGACCATCGACGCCATGGGGCTGAAACCCATCCGCGCAGACTTCAACGATCTGGAACAGCTCAAGGCCGTCTGTGCGCAGCACAAGGACGAGATCCGCGGCGCCCTGGTGCAGCTGACCCGGCAGAAGCCGGAGGACCGCTACGACTACAAGGCCGTGATCGCAGCCATCAAGGCTGCGCTGCCGGGCATCCCGGTGGTGACCGATGACAACTACGCCGCCCTGAAAGTGGACGCCATCGGCTGCCAGGCGGGGGCCGACCTGTCCACCTTCTCCTGCTTCAAGATCCTTGGTCCGGAGGGCGTCGGTGCAGTGATCGGCAGCAAGGAGCTGATCGACCGCATCTACAAGATGCAGTATTCCGGCGGCAGTCAGGTGCAGGGACACGAAGCCATGGAGGCCCTGCGCGGCCTGATCTATGCGCCGGTGGCGCTCGCCATCCAGAGCGAGGTCAACGAGGAGCTGGTCCGCCGCCTGAACGCCGGCGAGGTCCCCCATGTGCGGCAGGCGTTCCTGGCAAACGCGCAGAGCAAGGTGCTGCTGGTGGAGTTTGATCAGGAGATCGCCGAAAAAATTCTGGACGCTGCCCCGAAGTTCGGCGCAGCGCCGCATCCGGTGGGCAGCGAGAGCAAATACGAGTTTGCCCCCATGATCTACCGTGTCAGTGGAACGTTCCGTGCGCAGGACCCGACCATTGAACACCGGATGATCCGCATCAATCCCATGCGCAGCGGCCCGGACACCATCATCCGCATCCTGCGCAGCTGCATGGAGCAGGTCGAGGAAAACTGAACCGCTGAAAAAACGAGAGGAAAAGGAGAGATGCCCTGTGTTTTTAAAGACCGTAATGGAGCGCAACCAGCCGTTGGTGCGTCTGGGCATTGAATGGCAGCAGAATGGCGTGATCCTGCCGGACACCTATCTGCTGGATTACGACACGATCCTGGAAAATGCCCGCAGCATCAAACAGGCAGGCGACGCAAACGGCGTGCAGAACTTTTTCATGCTCAAGCAGATCGGACGCAACCCCCTGATCGCCCGTGCGCTGACCGACATGGGATATGTGGGCGCTGTGTGCGTGGACTTCCGCGAGGCGCTGACGATGGTGGAAAATCAGATCCCCCTCGGCAACGTAGGGCATCTGGTCCAGATCCCCCGGGCGGCCCTGAAAAAGATCCTCCGCGCAAAGCCGGTGATCGTAACGGTGTACACGCTGGAAAAAGCCCGCGAGATCAGCGCAGTCTGCACCGAGCTGGGCCTGCACCAGAAGCTGATGCTCCGTGTTCTGGGAGAAGGCGACATGCTGTATTCCGGGCAGTACGGCGGCTTTGAATTGCAGGAACTGGACAGCGCAGTGCGTGCGATCGAGGCGATGCCGAATGTGGAGGTGGGCGGCGTGTGCAGCTTCCCTTGCTTTTTGTACGACGAAGCGGCACAGGACATCCTGCCCATGCCCAACCTCCGGACCGTGCAGACCGCAGCCGAAATGCTGCGCGCCCGCGGCTACCGGGACCTGATGCTCAATACGCCCAGTGCCACCTGCACCCACAGCATCCCGATGATCGCGGCGGCAGGCGGCACCCACGGGGAACCGGGACACGGCCTGACCGGAACGACACCGTATCATGCCGGCCACCCGGATGCCGAGGAGCGCCCCGGCTACCTGTATGTTTCGGAGGTCAGCCACAATCTGGGCGATAAGGCGTACTGCTACGGCGGCGGGCATTACCGCCGCGGCCATATGAAGAACGCCCTGGTGGGCACGACGCCGGAAAATGCAAAGGTCGTGCCGGTGCTGCCGCCGGACGACTCCAGCATCGACTATCATTTTGAACTGCAGCAGAACTGTCCGGTCTCGGCTGCAGCGGTCATGGCGTTCCGGACACAGTTCTTTGTGACCCGGAGCCGGGTGGCAGTGGTCAAAGGGCTGTCCTCCGGCAAGCCGGAGCTGGCGGGCCTGTACTCTGCGCTGGGAGAACCGGTCCGGGAATGACAGAAAGGATAATTCGCAATGGGAAAGTTTGTTGTAATCGTTCTGGATGGTTTTGGTGTGGGCGCAATGCCGGATGTGCCGCAGGTGCGCCCTGCGGACTGCGGTGCCAACACCTGCGTGCATATCTTTGAGCGCACGCCGGACCTGAAGCTGCCCAATCTGGCAAGCCTTGGTCTGGCGAACATCGTGGGGCGGGAGTTCCCCGGCCTGCCGTTTGCGACGGATGCAACGTTCGGCCGTGCCGAGCTGATGCACGATGGTGCGGACACCTTCTTCGGGCATCAGGAGATCATGGGCACCCGCCCGGCAAAGCCCTTCGGTGAGCCGATCTGCAATAAGATCGAGCTCATCAAAAAGACGCTGGAGGATGCGGGTTACCATGCCCGGTATTACACCGGAACATCCGGCAAGCGCCTGCTGATCGTCAATGAGGCCTGCACCGTGGCCGACAACGTGGAATGCGATCCGGGTCAGGCCTTCAACGTCACGGCGGCCATCGACGACCTTGATTTTGAGGAAGAGCTCAAGATCGGTCATCTGGTGCGCAGCGTGTCGGTCGTGCCCCGCGTCATCACCTTCGGCGGGCGCGGCGTGCACCTGCAGAACCTGCTGGATGCCATTGAGGAACACGGCGATTACATCGGCGTGAATGCCCCGGCCAGCGGCGTTTACAACAACGACTACCATTGCATCCACATGGGCTACGGCGTTGACCCGGAGGTGCAGATCCCCACGATCCTGGGCAAGAGCGGCCTGCCGGTGTTCCTGCTGGGCAAGGTGGCCGACGTGGTCACGAACAATTACGGCACCAGCATCCCCATGGTGGACACGGCCAGCGTGCTGCAGCGCACCCTGGAGATCGTAAAGGAGCAGGAGACTGCGTTCATCTGCACCAACGTGCAGGAAACGGACCTGTGCGGCCACCGGGAGAATGTCGCGGCCTACGCAGACCGCCTGCGGGTGGCGGATGAATGGATCGGCAAGATCCGCGACGCCCTGGGCGAGGACGATATCCTCATCGTGCAGGCGGACCACGGCAACGACCCGACCATCGGACACCCGCACCACACCCGTGAGATGGTGCCGCTGATGATCCACAGCGCCCACTCCACCCCCAAGAATATTGGGATCCGCAAGACCCTCAGCGATGTCGGTGCGACCGCTGCGGACTATTTCCACAGCAAGGCACCGGAAAACGGCACCAGCTTTCTGCCGCTGCTGCTGAAGTAAAAACAAAGGAGCGGCGAACTTTTTTGTACAGAGGGCGCCTGCAATGCGCAAAAGCGGCAAAAGGAAACCCGGCAGGTATGCCATCTTATGATGACATACCTGCCGGGTTCTGTTTTATGGGTTGGTGCAGCGATTGCACCGACCCATAGCTTCATTCTAGTTTACTGCTCAATCGGCTTCATCGTGGGGATGTCATCGACAAGCAGTTATAAGCCTTTATTTCTTGATATTACTCTACACCGCAAGGGTTGATTTTTACCCTTCCATTTACATCTCTACACAAGCCTTTATCCGAACTGTATCGTTTGGCGTATGAATTGGCGTAAATGGCGTATGGCGTATTTGGCGTATGCTTTATTTTATTCTTCTGGGTCTTTCCACTGTGCGAACTGACGGTCAAGATTTTCAAATTCAGACTTACGCAGTTCCTTGGTCACATCCGCATAGATGTTCAAGGTCGTGGAAATATCCGAATGTCCCAGCGCATCCTGAATCACCTTAATGTTCACGCCCGCTTCGCACATCCGGGTCGTGAAGGTATGCCGCAGGGTGTGGCAGCTGAAACGCGGCAGGAGTACAGTGCTGTTCGGATTCTTCGCCAGCACTTCATCGTTGCAGTCCCGGATGATGCGTCGGATGGCTTTGTTCAGCGTTCCCTGATGCTGGCACTCACCAAAGCGGTTGACAAAGATAAAGTCCGTGTAACCGTCCACCGTTACCGTGCAATGGATCTCTGCTTCTTCCTGATAGGCACGTTCCTTTTCAAAGGCTTCTTTCACGAAGTCCATCATCGGAACAGTGCGGACCCCGGCCTTTGTTTTGGGCGAGTGGCAGTTGAAGTAGCAGCCTTTCTTGCCGCCGTTGTTCTCACGGTGGTCGTAGTTGACCAGCGTGTGATTGACGGAGATTGTCCCTTCCTCAAAATCCACATCGCACCAGCGCAGACCAGTGGCTTCTCCTACGCGCAAACCAGTTCCCAGCATGACCGCGAAAATCGGATACCAGTGCTGGTACTTCGGCGTTTTGGAGAGGTAGGACAGCAGCAGATTCTGCTCTGCCACGGTCAGTGCCTTGCGGCGGTTGGTTTCAAACTGGTGTGCCTTTTTCAGCTCCCGCAGAACATTGTCCGAAGGGTTGCTCCGCAGATAGCAGTCATCCACCGCCATGTCCAGCACCTGATGCAAAACCGTGTGTATGCTGTCAATCGTAGAGATCTGCAAGCCCCGCTCATCCGCCAACGTGTTGTAGAACTGCTTCACGTCCGACTTCTTGAGCGCAGACACCTTCGATTTGCCGAAATCCGGCTCCACGAACTGCCGATAAAGGTACAGATAATTCTGAAAGGTGTTGTCCTTCAGACCACGCTTGACCTTTGCCCACAGGGTGAACACATCGTTCAGGGTGACGTACCGTGCTTCTGCCTTGATGCCTTCCAGCGAATCTCGCTGAATGTCGTTTTCCTTTTCCCGAAGTTCCTCTAAGGTCGCGGCATAAATAGAATGCCGCTTGCCATCCGGGGAAGTCCAACGGAAATCGTACTTGCCATCTTTGCGCTGAGATTCGCCTTTGCGAAGAATCACACGCGCCTTGTCCTTGCGTTTCATATTCTGAGTTGTTGCCATGAGCGTTGCTCCTTTCTACATCGCGGTGCAGAAAAGAGCGTTGTTCTGTGTTCATAGTACCACAGATGCGCCATTCTCTGCAAGACGTTTTGAAAAATATCCGGGACATTTTCAAAGCGAGTACATCCGCTCCGTGTATTCATCCAGCTTGCGCCGCTTGATGAGCCGTTTAGAACCCACCCAAAGCACGAACTGGCATTGCTCATGGTCGGACAACGACCGAAGTTTATTGATTCCAATGCCGGAGTAAGCCGCAGCTTCTTCCAGCGTCAAATTGCTCTTTTCCCAAATCGGGACATCCTTCATAGGCAGACCTCCAATTCCTTGTAACCGAACGCCTGTAACCGGGCAGGAAAACTCTCTTTTTCTGCACAC
>ENA-UPTB01001035-UPTB01001035.1-human-gut-metagenome-genome-assembly--contig:-NODE-1035-length-26026-cov-18.271224_pt1 | contig 26026 bp, 20 predicted proteins | sample MGYA00250046_ERZ773369 | MGnify/ENA primary metagenome ERZ773369 (study PRJEB29103, sample SAMN06111938) | human gut metagenome | biome: human gut; feature: ankylosing spondylitis patient; material... | reverse complement strand
TTTATATTTATCTCTTTTTATAACTCTTCCTACTCGCCTATCTAAATCCATATCTAATAACTGACAGTTCTCGATAAAGTCTTTATTTGTCCCAGTACATCTAATAAATTCAATATCGGCCATATATAAACACCTCCTATGTGAAGAAAATTGGAATTTACCAAATCGTCAAATTCCGATTTGTTAAACTATCTATACAATACCATATCTCTTTGGCTAATACAATAATTGCATCGCTCCCGCTTATTCTCATCAATTCTGCAACTATTATATTGTGATATTATGCTTACTCTTAGGCTGTCTGTTCACTTTTCTTTGCGTGATACGCTTCACGTCTCATAGCCAGTGTTTTTTCATATCTTACTTTTGCAATAGGATCTCCGCTTAATGCATCGTCACGCATTTTTCTGTAGCTCTTCACTGTGGCTCTAACCTGATACTGTTTACGCTCTGCAAGCTGACTCTGTGCTTCCTGATCTCCGGCTTCCGCCCTGGCTCTCAAGACTTCCATCTGCTCCTTTCTTCTTGCGGTATGCCGTCTGTTGTATTCTGCATTTCTCTCTTCCAAATATTTCGCATATTCAGGGTCATTTTCTGCTCTCTGCTTACGCTTTTCTGCTGATTTCCTTGAACGTTCTCTTGCAATAGTTCTACGCTCCTCAAGCTCTCTTACGGTTGTTCTGTCTGCCTTTTTCAAGGATTGCTTTATATTCTGCCATAGCTTCAGGATCTCCAGCTTCTGCTTTTGCCTTGATCTCTGCACGCTTCTGATTTCTTTTCTACGTAGATTTCTTAGAAGATTTTCTCTTTCTTTCAGCAATCTCTTCCGCTCTGCGTGCTTCCTCTGACTGCAAGGCTTCCACTTCATCCTCACTGAGTGGAAGAACAAAATTTCCAATGAAATTGAAATAAATATCCACTTGCTGAGTACGGTCTTTTTTTCTGCCACCCTCAGCTTCATGAATTACAACCTTTTCAATGAAATCATTAAGCATAGGCGTTGTCAGTTCCTCAAAATCCCGGTATTTCTTAACCAGTCGCACAAATTTATCAATCTGCACTGCCTTAGTGGATATACGTTCTGTAGCAGTTTCAAGTTCTGAAATTCTCTGCTCTAGCTTGCTTTGTTCGGTGTCATATTCTGTCATAAGGCGGTTAAACTGTCTCTCCGGCAATCGCCCCAGTGTGAAATTCTCATACAGACCTTTTATCAGATCATCCAAATCCATCATACGACGTTTTGCTTCTAACAACTCTTTTTTATCATCTGTATTATCCTTTTCACACTGCAATTCATACTGTGCTTTCAACTGTTCTACAAACTCTTTTTCATCTTTAAGGACATACTGTGACACTCTCTTAGTTGCCTGATAAATCAGCATTTCTATTGTGCTTGCCTTGATATAGTGACCAGTACATGAATGATATTTATTGTGATACCGGCTACAACGGAATGCTTGATTACTGTCATAGGTCTTTCCGTCTTTCGACTGTGAATTGATATATGCCAGTCTGTTCCCACAATCCGCACAATAAAGGAGTCCTGACAGCCTGTGCGCAGGCTTTTCACTGTTTCGCCTTGGAGATACCCTTTTTCTCATTCTCTGCGCTTTATCATATGTTTCCTGATCAATGATAGCTTCATGTGTATTGTAAAAGGCAAGCAGTTCGTCCTCATTTACAATTCTTTTCCGTTTTGTCTTAAAATTATCCCTCGTTGTCTTCCCAAGAACGGTATGCCCCAAATACTCACGTCTGTTCAAAATATAGCCCACTGTTGTAGCATTCCATGTATAAGGGTCATGGTAATTCGTACACCGGCAATCCTCAGGATGGTTCTGTCTCGCATTTTTGCCTTGAACACTGCCTTGATTTTCTTACTGGTATCTTTTGCATACCACTCATTCATGATATTCAGAAATGGTGTAAAATCATTATCTGTCGGATTGGCACTGTCAACTCCGTTATTGACTGCAATAAAACGGACATTTTTCTTAGGAAACATCATTTCAGTATAGAAACCTACTTGCAGATAGTTTCTGCCAAATCGGGACATATCTTTGACGATTACTGTTCCCACTCTGCCGGCTTCAATCTCTGTCAGCAAAGAATTGAATGCCGGTCTGTTGAAGTTCGTTCCTGAATATCCGTCATCACTGAAATGCTGAATATTACCAAAGCCATGTTGCACTGCATAATCTTCCAGATACTTCTTCTGGTTTATTATGGAGTTGGATTCGCCCTGCATCTCATCATCACGGGACAGACGCTCGTAAAGTGCTGTTGTTCTGTTATCTTTAGCCATTTTCTCAGCTCCTTTCATAATGCTAAAAAATAAGAACACACAGAAAACACTTCATTTTTTAATGACCTATTTTCTCTGTATTCTTAAAATCTAACCCTTAGGATCAGTGACAACATAAGACGAGTGCATCTGCATCAGGTTTGGCTTCACAAAAAAGCGAGTCTTACCGGAACCAGAACCACCGATAACAAGAATGTTTTTATTTCTTGCATACTTCGGCTCTTACGGTCTGCCCGACATCATCAGCCGTTCAGTCTGTGTCAGAAGAACATTATTTTCAAACACAGAGTCCATATATGGCTCTATGTCCTTGGCATTTTCCCACCTTGCGGAACCGTATTCTACACCCTGCCGGAACTTCTTGGCATTCTTGGCTTTGTAATACACCACAAGTCGGAGTGCTATGCCACCTGCCACACCAATCAGTAAATCTCTTGGGTGGAAGCTGGGCAAAGGGTTGGCAAACAGCTTATCAAAACGGTTCATGACTGCCATCATCTTATCAGAAGCATTTGTCCCCTCCGCTACTCTCCACAGCCATGCAACCTTATCACAGAAATATCCAACAAAGATATAGGGCAGATTCAAAAGCACCAGCTTCTTGGTATCCATACCGCCTGCTTTTGCTTTCAGATTTTTCGGGATAGCCTTCAGGTCTTTGGTTATGCCTTCAATGATGTTACTCAAAGGTTCTGCCCCCTGTCCTTATTCTTTTCCCGGCTCCGTTCTCTGTTCTTATTCTGTGATACTGCATCCCTAAAGCGTTTCAGTTTCTCCCTTACGGAAGTCCTGCTCTTTCGTTTCTCATTACCATAAACAAATTCCTTGAATGCCTGTGCTACTGCATCGGCATCCCTGCCCTTGAAAAATACCACATATTTCGGCGGGTCCGTTGTCTTGTCTTTCTTGACGGCGAAATCAACATTATATTTACGAGCTACCCGCTCAAAAGATTTGATATTGCCATCCGTCACTTCGATAGACGAAACTCCCACGCCTTCGCCAACCAGCTTTTTCACAGAAGTTTTACCATGCGTTTTTTGTGCATTCTGCCTGCGATGGTTCAGATACATCCGCATTGCAGCTTTCAAGACGTTGGCATCCAGTTTAGCGGTCTTAATTACAAGAGCGATTGTTTTCTGCGTTACTTCCTCTTGCATAAGTACCTCCGATCTGCATTTCCATGTGCGTATACTCCGCTAAGGTGGAACATACAGCCGATGTAATAAATACCTCATAATTCTCCTTTCCGCTTCTGGACATCGTGTCCAAAAGCAATAAAAAAAGGGCAGCTACAAATCTCTCGACTTATAACTGCCCTGACGCTGTTATATTTTCAAAATTTTATCCCAACTTGTTCATGTAACATTTCATTAAGCTAAAGTTCTACATCTTCTTCGTCTTCACTCTGAACTTCATCAAAAATATCCTCAACACTCTCCCTTATGCTTTCTTCTTGTGCTATAAAGCTTTCCCATTCATTCAAGAGTTCTCTTAGTTTATCAACAATTCCATAGTCTTCTAAATATACGCCTTCTTCAAATGCATCCGCAATGCCACCATCATCATCTAATTTAACTTCGCCATATGAAATGTCAACCTGTGCATACCAAACCTCCTCTTCATATTCGCCTCGCAATCTAATATCAATTTCATCTTTCTCTCCTGTACTTGGCAACAAATACATCTCATCTAATTCCAATGTGTATTCTTCTTGCTCTAAAGAATAGACATTATAATTTTTTCCATATTCTATACATTCAAAACTACCTTCTATTTTGTATTCAAGTAATTCAGTATATTTTTCCTTCGACCATTCCTGTAATGTAAATAGCCCCTCCAATGTGTCTACTTCGATATCTGGACATATCTCAGACAATTTCATCAATAAATTCTTTAAAGAATTAGTAGGGACATTCGACAATAAATCTATAAATCCATCTTCATAAAACCATTTCAATTCTTCAATACTATCTTTAATACTTGAAAAACCTTCACTTAAATTATTTAGCGCACTACCAAAATCCGATAGTTGTAACACCTCCTCAACATTGCTTTCAAAAGAGCTTAAGGAAGAGAGCCCCACACCTTCTCTTATGGTATCTTCAATATCACTTTCATATTGTTCAGCTATTTCACGCTCCCTTTCTTTCATGTCTTCTTCCATCTCTTCGAGCAATTCAGCATTTTTAACATTATCTCTGAGTTCTGAACCAATAAGTTTTTCAAAAGAACTGATATACTTAACAATATCCTTTAAATTCTTTTTTTGTAAATCTTCAAGTATATCTGGATGTAATTCATTCTTTTTATTTGGATTAGAAAAATCTTTATAATTTCCAGTAACAAAATAAATTATGTCTTTCTCGTTTACAGCTACAAATTGATTAATATTTATTAAAGATTCTGTAATCACACCATCTCCATTTGATTCTTTCTCAACTTTATGAAATGGTGCTCTCTTATAGATTTTTCTCTTTAACACCATTTCCATCAACGAAATATCTTCAATTTGAATACAATTTTTGTGACTAAATATTAACTCAATTGACTTAAAAATATCTGCTTTATAAGCCTCTCGTTTTGAATCGAAAAGTGTTAATGCATCATTAAGTTCTTTACGAGCATTCTTTTTATAAACTGATAAATCCAAGCCCTCCATCTCAAGTGTTGACACACCATAAAGATTTCCAATATCATCTAATACCTTTTCAATTTGTTTCCCGACATTATTTATTTCTTTATTTAAATGTCTATATGTTTCTGTTTTAATAATTTCTGGTACAACGAGCTTTATTTCATCAAAGTCTAGCAATTTCAGAAATTTATTCAACAATTTGTTATTAATTTGATTTCTCCGGTCAACAACCATATCAATAATTATATTAGTATCTAAAAGCACATAGTTCATAAATTAAATCTCCTCGTATTTTTTATACCTTCATCTCCAGAAGTAATACCCGTAACTGTCCTAATACCGTTGCAATAATCAGTAAAATTTTCCTATTTCTTCTAGTAACTTTTCAATATCATCATTTTTATGTACATAATCCATATAAATTGTTCTACCTGATTTCAAATATGATAACCATCCTTGCAAACACATAGTGTATTCATCATTCAAGTCTGTTAAATCTGCGTATTTCCCAACATAATTGTTATATGCACAATATTCTTCAAATCTTACAGGGTACAAATGTGGATAGACACATTCTTCTATAAGTTTCACATACCCGTCTGCATCAATGACCAGTCTGTTATCCTTTGAATCATCTCCGTTTCTCAATTCTACTTCCAATTCCTCATATGTAAATAAATGACTTGGTTTACCTAATCGCTGTATCTCAAGATCAAATATTTGTTCATATCCAATATCAAATTCAACTCCTGCCTTTTCACATTGTTTCTTAACAAAATTTTGCAGTTCATTAACTATTTTTATAGCAGCATTTTTATCATAAACTAAATATCTCTTAACATCCTCTGTTTCACATTGTAATTTCCCATTCTCACAAAGATAATTTTTTTCAAAATAACTGTTTTCTAATCCATACTTTATGCAATAACAAATTTTCTCATCTTGACTTCTTATTACATCCACTATATTTTCAGAAAAATCCCATTGTTTTATATTTTCAATTACGAACGCCTTACATTTTTTATACTTCTCTCTTTGTCTTTTCCTCTCTGCCTCCTTTTCAATAGGATTTTCTATTGATGCAAATGGATTCTTATTTGCCAATCCCATAAATATATCATATGGAAATGTTAATCTACATTGCCTTAAATTTAAAATATACTTTTTAAACTCCTCTGCTGTCATTTTACTATGTCGAGCATCATATGTACCGCTGATATCATTATATATAGATGTTTTTGCAAAGATAACAAAACTCCCCCTTAAATACCTATATACAATTCTGTAGTCCTTGGGTAAAGGTGTACCATCCTCATAATGACCATAGTTTCCACACTTCCATGAAATATAATGCCCCGATACATCCTCCGTCAAATTTTCGTATATTTGACCATCATCAATTTCAAAAATAGGCTCCAGTTCATCTAATTCTAAGCGAAAATAACTCCATATATAATCTTTCTCAATATTCTCAGCATATAGACATTTAGGCTTAACAATTACATTACCCAAAGATTTTATACAAATGCATCCATCTTCTCCTGTTTTTTCTGCAGATTCAAAATCTTCACCGCCACCACTCGGAACAAACATGTGATTAATATTCGGCATCCTTCCAAGAAAATTTAACACTGTGATAATATCATCAACATTACTCCACTTGGCTGAATCTGGTACAATTTTTCCAAACAAAGTATTTTGGATAAATTTCCACTGGCTTAAATTACTTTTTTCAAAATCCGCTCTTATTTCTAACCATTCTTTAAGTCGTTTTCCAAACTGTTCCATTGTTGGACGAAGTTCAGGTTCCTCACGTGTAGAATCATATAACAATTCTTCTAATTCAACAATATGCTCCCCTTTTAAAATTCCTGACAATCCCATTAATTTGCTCTCTGCATCATATGTTCCATCAAATCCTGTTTCATTACGTGTCAAAAGCATCCATAAAGTTTTTGCTAAAGAATATACATCTGCTTTTTTACCATCTGAATCTTTTGCATTTCTTTTCATTTCTGGTGCAATCGTTGTCTTTGCCCCTACTGACTCTTTTATCTTAGTCAAATTTTCTTTTTCTGGATAATCAACCAGCCCGAAATCCCCAAAGCAGTATCCACCCTTATAAAAATATATATTACTCGGCTTAATATCCCTATGAACTATTCCTTTTTTATGCAACACATTCATTACATTTGCCAATTCAATTACACAATTTGCAATTTGTTCTACTGATTCCTGTCCTGTAAACTTTTTTGCAATCGGCTCTGCAATTGGCATTGCATACCAATACTTCTTTTTATTATTTTCATCTGGCAGTCCAGCATCAAAAATTGGAATTATTCCTTTAACTGAATCCTGTATTTTTTGTACTAATCGTGTTTCTATACAAAACCTGTCTTTTTTTTCTTCAAAAAATCTTCCTCCAGTCTTTAATTCCTTAAGTGCTACCATACTCCCTGTTTTTACATTTTTTGCCAAATAAACATTTGCATTTCCTCCGCTCCCTATCGGTTCAGAATTTTCTATTTTATAGTCTAAATATGCCATATCCTTTTCTCCTTTTGCAAAACTACCTTAACACGATATATTTATTCATCTATTTCATTTAACCTATTGCTAATTGAAAAAACAAACTCTATAACACTTAATGCATTAAACAACTGTATACACTCATAGCGTTCAATTACTCTACAACTCTTTCCATGCAAAAGCCAATTTCGATTAATATAAGGCGGTTCTACGCCATTTTCAAACGAATATTCACCATCTACAAACAGTCTATTCAAAAATGCAATAATAGAAGGATACATATCCAAGAATAAAAATCTCTTAGTAAAAAAAGAATCTGTCCTACCAAACTCTGTCCGTAAATGATCTTCAAATCCTTCCATTGAATACTTTTGTTTATACCGAGTCCCTTTGGGGTAATTCATTAACTCATTTGTTCTTGCTTCTATTACTGCCACTAAATACATTGCTGATGTCATGTAATCCTCATGTTCAAAGTAATATTTTGCTTTAGAAAAGTATCTTTGATTTGGCTCTTCACAATATTTATGTTCCAAGCTATGAAAAATATTTTCTAAAATACATCCATTATCTCCCTCAAAATAAGAAATAATTTTGTTATCTTCTTGACTAGATAAAAAATCATACCATTCCTTAATTTCTTTGGGATTGGAATGTTCTGAAACAACCCAACCAGCGCGCCCCAGTTTCTTACATACTTCCATTTCGTATGAATATTTTTCTTCAAATTCCGTTTGTGATAACTTCTCACTTTCTTTAGTTTCAGCAATGAAATTCTTCATATCTTCATTAAGAAATTGAAGAGATATGTTTTCTGTTACATTTTTTAAAGCTGAACCAAATTGCTGTAGTGAAGCATTCAGTCTTTCAATTTGTTCGTTATCAAAATTACAAGCAAGTGATTCTCTTAACTCTTTTAGCAGTTTTGATATTCTATCCTGGTAAAATTCCATATCCATCTTCCTCTTCAAAATTTGTATTCCTGAAACATCACACACTGCACATCATTTAATATAATGATAAATTGCATACAGTTCTGTATATATTTTGTTACCATCAACTTTTACATTATCAAACAATAACGCCTGAAACAAAACATCCCCCACATTCTCCAGCCTGACCATACCATACTCTTTTTCTGTGAGTCCTTCAATCTGCATCCCCTGTATAGCAGCTTCTTTTCTCGCCACCAGACAATGTGTATACAATGCCATGATATACTTGTCCGACATCAAGAAGGCATATGTTTCGTTCCCTTGATATGTATATCGGTACTTTTCCAGATTTTCTTGCGGTTTATCGAAATAACAGCTGACTGTTTCCAGATATACATCTCCATTATACTCCGGCTTTAGCTTTTTTGCACACCTTTTGATTGTTGCAAATATATTATTTCTTTCTATTGCTGTCCTAGTTCGCTTGAATATAGACTTTTTCCTTCGAAGGTCCATATAAACATTATTTAGGATAATCTTTCCGGCATACTGCTTGAAATCACCTATCCGCAACAAATACGATAACACCTCCAGCAATTTCTCTTTTGATGTTATCTCCTGATACGAATAATCTCCAACTTCAATATGATCCAGTTTCAAAGGGCAACTCCCCTTCGCTATCTCACGCTCCATTACCCTGTTAATATCTCTCATTAATTCCATCTATATATCTCTCCTTCCCGCTTCTGGACATCGTGTCCAAAAGCACAAAAAAAGCAGCTATAAGTATTTCACTCATAACTGCCCTAACGCTGTTACCTGATTATTCTATTCCTGCCGTTTTTGCAAATCCGGCTTTTCTATTCATAAGTTTCTCTTGTTTCTTCTTTGGCAGACACCGGAATATCTCATGATATCCCATTCCTGCCATCGGTGTTCCTTTTGCCAGAAGAAAAAGCTGCGTGTCAAACCATTCCTCCCACAAGTTCTCAAACATGCTCCGGCTGTCCGTAAATGTTATTGCATCTTCAACCCCCTGTGGCGGTCTATAATACTGTAATTTAACAAAACCGTATCTTCCCGCATCCACGACAAGTATATTCTAAACCTCATACAGCTCTGCAAAAGCATCTGCAACCTTTCTGCATTTTTCCCTTTCACTGTCTGTAATGTATATTTCTTTCACAATTAACCATCCTCCTGTTTCAAAACCACACTACCTGCATCTATATCCTCAATCTCCAGAAATAAGCCATTATTGTCTTTACCATTTACATACTTTATGGTGCTTACACGCACCATATTATTATAAGTTCCCTGCCATTAAAATACAAGGTAGGAAAGGAGTTGCCTGTATGATTAAATATGATCCACTTTGGCAAACGCTTAGGCTAAGAACATCAGTCAGTACCAGCTCATTAAAGATTACGGCATTGACAAAGCACAGCTTCAGCGACTCCGGCAAAATATGGTGGTAAAGACCATTATTCTGAACAGGCTATGTCAGATACTTGACTGCCGGATTGAAGATATTATGGAATATGTTCCAGATGACAAGTAGAGGTATTGTTCATGATTGATTGACAAGAGTAAATGGAAAATACTTACTACTACTAAGGATTATTGCTTCTTCCGTGACATTTTTTATATTTTAATCCACTCCAACATGGACACTTTTCATTTGGTATATTTTTTCCTTTCTTCTTCTTTCCTTTGTTGGAAATTCAACTGGCAAAGGTTTCACTCCCTTTGATAAAAGTTCAAGTTCCCTTAATCTATAAAGATATTCCGAAATAACTAAAACTGTTTTAAACATAGATAATGCCTCTATTTCAAACTCAAGCAAGTATTCCGATAATTTCTTCTCTCTCTTTCTAGGATCTGGGATATATATTATTTTTTGAGTTGAGGTTTCATACTCAACATCATTATGTCCAATTGCATTTCTAAGTTTTTGATTATACCTCACATCTATTGTACGCATATAAATTTCATTTGTATTATACAGACGGAATCTATGTGCTTTTGATGAAGTTATGAATTTATCTAATGAAACTATTCCAGCATCATTATTAATAAAATTATTGGCATCATCTCTGTTTTTTATATTATCAATCGCCGCAGGAATAATAAGCAAATTGCCCAAGGTTTCATATGTATCTAAATAAAACTGTTTTACATCGTCGTAGGTACTCGTTGTAGTTCCTTCTGTTTCAAAATCAATATTCTCTTCTTCACAAAACTGTAATGAAAAAGCTGGAACTAAATAAGGAAACGTTTCTATGAACTCACCCAGCAAAACATTAATTTGTTCTTGCATTTGATTTAATCCATATCCATCATGAGAATTAAGATATTCTATAAAAGAATTTATTTGTTCTTTTTCTAATTTCAAAATGCTTGAACCGATTTCAGGTAAACTTATAATTTCAGGTTTAAGTGATAAAAGGAATCCATGAACTTCTATCATACGAACTGCACGTATAATTTCAAGTTCATTTCTACACATAATAAAATCCTCAGGAAATATCTTCTTAATCTCTTGAATCAAATACTCCCAGTTTCCACCCTTATACAATTGCAATACCCTCTTATATTGAGGCCAAATATTAATTGTATGCTTAAGCGTTGCCACTCTTCTTCCAAAATCTTTATAATTATCAAAGTCGGTTATTTTCTGCTGATATCGAATAAATGGAGTAACAAAGTTGTCTTGTAACACCCATCCTTCGCACATCTTTATTGTGGGAAACTCTCCCGAACATTCCACTACATAATCCGGCAAAGTAGTTGGAGTAACATTTACAATTTCGGCATTTTCAAATTTAAACTTAAGCTCTGGAATTTCTTGTCCAATCTTTACTTTTCCTTTTAATGATATGCCACATTTCCCACAGGTTACTGCAATTGGGTGTTCATCAAGCCAACCGACTTGTAATCTTATTCTAGTAACACATCCGCAAACCTCGCACTTTATAAACTCATTATATACCAATGACCTCACACTCCTGACCGTCTTGATTACATTGTTTTAACCGCAACAAATATAATAATGCATATGCTCTATTATACAAATATTCAACAAATTGAGAGTCATTCAATGCTTCTCTTTGCTGTTTTGCACCGTTTAAATAATCATTATGTCTAATATCAAAATACTCATTTGATAGTTTCATTAACTCATTTAGTTCATTTTTAACCACAGCATATACTTTTGAATTCGTGTCTTTGTTAACAGATAAGGCTAACTGAGAATATTGACTATTTCTATTACCTTCTTGTGTTGATATCAAGTACTGTAAAGCATCGATCAAAAAATCCAAAGCACTTTTTTTCTCCATAAGATCATTGCTATTAATCATATCTTCAGAAAATCTGATTTTTCTTTCAAACATACGATAATTCAATATTTTATCAATACCAAAAGTGCTCTTATATCCTTGCTTCAATAAGATACCATTTTGAAGCCTATATGGAAGCTTAAATATTTTTAGTCTCTCGTTAATCTCAACTGTAAAATCATAATGCGACTTACCATCATTTTTTATCCAATATTTATAAGCAATTTCTATGAAATTTTTTATATCAGACATATCGCCCATATTATTCTTTAATGAGTCTGGGTAGCCAATTCCTCTATACAACTTAAATTCATAATCATAATCTAATTCCAAATACCATGTTCCACCATCCCGAAAGGTAAAATGTAGCCAGTTCCCCTCATGCGTTGATTTTACTGGGTTTAACTGTATACAAAACTGTGTTTACTGTTACTATCTTTCATTCTTTTCCAAAATAGCTTTGAAGCATAGGCCACATTATTTTCATATATGACACAAAGCTCAGCTCTACTTGTGCTTCATTAAACCATCCAACCATAAAGCTATTTATCTCTTCAAATAATACTTTTGAAAGTTTCTGAATAATAATTGTGTTATCCACTTCTTCAGTATAATCTTTCGCATACATTTTACATATAGAACGCACTCCAAAATAATTATATAGCACACCTACCGTTGTTTTTAATGCTTCAATATCTCTTGGAAAATCTGTTCTATTCATCATATTCACTACTAATTGATGTCTTGAGTTTAGGTAATTCCTAACTGTACTATTACCTATTTCAACATCAACTGTAAATGAAAAATCTTGAGTTTGTATACTATCTGCTCCTAACATTATCATCAATTCAACTTGTGCTGCATGATATTCTGTATAACCAGACAAAGCCATATATTTCCAAGAATCTTGCTTTGCATACATTTCCGTATCTAAAATATGCGTAAATTCATGAAACACAATATACCTTGGTATTTCCGAACTTTTGCATATCCTTAATATATGTTCATCTGTTTTCGTATTATAGTAAGCTTGGGCGGCTGAAGCGAATCCTGCTGCATCGCTTTCCTCAACATTAATTTCAAAAAAATCTATCTTATACTGTGGTAATTTCTCAATTTCCATAAACTCAATATATTCTTTTTCATATTCTTTAATTAAATTTTTAATTTGTATTTCTGTCATATTGTTTTATACCTCATATCAAAGTTAGCATTTCACTTTTAGTATACCATAAAACAATCCCATTCTCATTCTATATATTTTATCCTCAACGATGAAAAGATGTGTCTGCACACATCTCTTCCATCTTATTATTTTCAATGTTATAAGTTCTTAATAAAATTCAAATCCTGTTTCCGTAATGCCTTCTGTAACTTTTCGTTCTTTCTCTTCAGTTCCTTATTTTCTCTGCTCAGAGCTGCCACCTTCTGGTTCAACAGTTCAATCTGTTTTTCCATCGCCATGTTCAGAATTTCTCTTCTTGGATCTATCATTCCGGCCTGTTGCTCTACTGCTTGGTTCAATGTATCCCGGACGGTTGGATTTTTATAAAAGAATCCTCTCGACAATCCAGTTTTCTTCATCAGCTTTGGAACGCTGATACGTTCTTTATTTGCCAGCATATCTTGTATTGCTTGCAATGCCAGTTCAATTTTCTCTTTACTTTTTCTCTGATTTTCCTCAATCATCTTGTCGTATTTGCTCATATTCTTCACCCCATCTTGCCAGACTCATATATATGATGTCACTCATCCTCTGTCTTACTTCTCTGGTTTCGTCTGCCATTCTTTGATTGCTCATTTTCCGGTAATGCTGTACATTATTCAGTCTTTTATGCCCCAATAGTCTCGCTATCGTCCAGTCATCCAGATGCATTTCTGTAAGTTTGACGCCATAGTAGTGCCGGAACATGTGCGTTCCAAACCCGAATAATTCGCCATGATCATCTTTCAACTGCTTTTCCTGTATCATGGACATGACTTTTGTTTTTATAGCCATATACTGCATCGGGCGGTCAGGTTCTTTTTCATTAACAAATATGTATTCTGTATCACCGAACTTTTCCTGTGTATATTCAATAGAACTCTGTAACAGTTTTGCAAGTTCTTTACTGATCGGTTTTTTATATCTTTTAGTTTTAACTTGATATATTTCAATCATATCTTGGCCATTTTCTCTCGTCAGACAATCTGGTCTCAGTGTAAGGGTATCTGATATCCTAGTTCCAAGCATCTGATGTATCAGAAGACATCTTGCAATCTGTACATCCATCTGTGTAATTTCCGCATTCAGTCGTTTCATTTCATCATCAGAATACACTCTAAATTCTGCATTTACTTCCGGTGGAATATCCGTATTAATAAATAAATGCTCCAATCTTTCATAGCTGTAAATTTTTCCGATTGTCTCTAACTGTCGTCTTAATGAAATTACATAAGAACTATTCGCACTATGGGAAGTATCTTTTGTTGACAGATGTATCAAAAATTCTTCCAACACTTCTCTGTCTATTTCACTGCAGCTTTTTATTTTGGAATACTCTTTTTGGAGATATTCTGAGAATATCCTCATTATTGTCAATTCTCCCTGTACAGTTCCTATTGCTTCATACTGCAGATTCATATAAACAGCTTTCTTACATTCTTCCCTGATATCTGGCTGATATATTTTTCTGAAATCCAGTGTTTTTACATTATAAATTGGATTGGATCTGATTTTAATATCCAGATTTTTTAGTTCCCAAACATCTTTTTCTATCTCATCCCGTAAATCTTCTGGCCCTAAAAATTTCAGTACGTTTCTGAAATATAATATCGTCACTGCTTCGCCATAGCTTACTGTACCATACACACTCTTCTTTTCTTTTACAATAGTTATTCCCTGTTCTAACATCCAGCCTTTTAAAAGTGATATCCATTTTTCTGGATTTCTATCTCCAAGGCTTTTGATTCTCCGATTTATTCTGCTGTTCAAAAACTTTGCAATATGATTATAAGCTGTTCGATCCTGAATCAATGCTCTAAACGTTCCGTTTTTGCAGCGATACATAATATAACCTCGAAACTCTTCCTTTAATTCTTGCGTTGGAAGCAACGTTAAATCAAATTTTCCATTATCCTTACGTGTCCCTGTTTCTTGTAAATTGGGGAAATCGCTGAAGTATATAATATCATTTTCCATCTTTTTCCTCTTTCTTTAGCCATGATGCTAAACTACTTCCTTGCATTTCAAAGAACTCATCATTTGCTTTTGCAATCCTTTGCGGCATATAATCAATATACTGTCTTGTCATCTCTTCATAAGTATGTCCAAGATAATCCCTGATACTTTGCAGTGATACATGACTGTCATAAAACATAGTTGCTACTGTATGTCGATAATCGTGTGATTGAAATAAATATTCTCCATTTGCAATCTTATTTTCCCGGCACGCTTCTATCATCTGAGTTCGGAATGTACCATATAGACAAGCACCACCTCTGCTGTTTTTAAAAATGAATTCTTCAGGCTGAATTTCATGTTTTTTCAAGTATACTTTCATAATCTGATAAAGTGCCTGTGGGATTGGAATCCTTTTATAATTCTTCATTTTGACCTGATACACCTGAATCCAATAATCCTCGCCCTGCTGATAATAAGCATTTCCTTTCAATGTACACACTTCACTCGCCCGTAATCCTAGACACCACAGATGTAGGAACATACATCGTAATCGCTCTGGAAAAAGATATAATTTTTTCAAAATTTCCATATATACTGTTTCCTCAACGCTACGATCATGATGTACTATTACTTCTTTTTGTTGGAAATATTCAATTCGGAATGGCATTCTTGTAATATACTGTTTAACTTCCATGAATTTATAAAAATGACCGATACCGAAAATTCTTTCATTAAATCCCTTTGCCTGTATTCCCCGTTCTCGCAAGCCGTCTGCATACTTTTTTACTTCTGCGACAGTTGCATGAATCGCCAGTATCTTTTCTTGTTCCAGCAGTTCAATAAAATTTCTAATACATACAAATCTTCGTACAATCGTGCTGACTGCCTGTCCAGTAATTCCCAGTTCATATTTCATGTATGCCTGTAAAATTTCTCGATTCTGTATTTCCTTGACTTCCATAAAAGAAATGCTAATTAAGGATTTACTTTCGTCTATCCGATGTTTTCCAAGATGTAATCGTTCCAGATACCATACATTTGCTTCCCATTGGATCTGTTCCTGCTGCATAAACGCATCTCTTCTGCATTCACCTAAAATACTTCGTTGACTCGTTTCGGGAAAATTCTTTAAAATAGTTTCCACTTGTTCCATTTCCAGCAATCCAATATCCGTAATATTTAACTGAACACAAGAATCATAAAGAAGTTTTAAGGATTTTAACCTGACATTTCTATAAGCCTTAGACATTGAAGTATTGGCAATGATACGACTCAACGTATAAAAAATTTGTTTCTTTAAAACTTCTGAACAATTTTGTGTAAAATCCCACACCAATAGGTTTGTTTTATAAGAAGTTTCAAAGGTCTCAGCTATTTCCTTTTCCGGATAATACTTCAGAAAATAAATTTTATTTTGATATTTCCATTCATATATCCGCTTTCCATTTAGCGTCTGCATTTGTTGATAGATATGTTGTTGTTTTACCGTATCATATATTTTCAAATAGAAAGATACAATTTGTGATCGTATCTGTCCTCTTAAATATTGTTCATACGAATTTCGCAAAGGATAATCCATTTCTTCCAGATGCCAGATTTTTCTATCTGCCAAGAACTTTTTCAATTTGTTAATTCTTGAATCGCTTTTTATTCCAAGTGCATCAATTTCTGAATATAGTTCCTGCTTTTTCTTCTCAATATCTACTTCAGATTCTGTTATGTGTTCTGCCTGTTGCAATAAATATATAGGTATTTCTCACACCTCCCTACTCCAGCAGACGTTCCGCCCCATAAATAGCAGTGTGTTGTGCATAAAACTCATTACTTGCTTCTATCAGTTCATCATCCAGCCAGTCCAGATACTTTATAGTCGTATCCAAATGTTTATGCCCCAATGCCTGACTGATCATTTCCAGTTCCCATCCTGCCTGCTTTCGCATATTTGCAAAATAGTGACGTAACATGTGGGGTGTGATTTTAACTCCGGTTTTCTTTTCCATTCGGTCCAACATATCATATACACTGTCCACTCTTAATGGCTTTCCAATGTTCTCACCCATGATATTCACAAACAGGTAATCCTGATGTTGCAGGATTTTCCGATATTTTGCCAGATAATCCATGAGAAATTCAAACGTATCATTACTTATCTTGGCACTTCTGTATTCCGCATTTTTGGCTCTCGCTTCATTTTCATTATCTTCCCGGAAGCATACCCTTATCATGTGATTCCTATAATCAATATCTTTGACATATTTTACTCCCAGTAGTTCCCCAATTCTGTATCCGGTTTCTGCTAACATAAGTAACAGAAGCTGATCTCTTCGGTTCGTACAGGCCTGTAAAATTGTAATAATCTGATTTTCTTTTGCTGTTCTCCCACGATGTTCCTCTTCCTTCAGATAGGCTTTAAAAGAATGATTCCGCAGTACCTTTTTTACTCCCACCTGATTAACCGCTATAATCTGGTTATACGATAAGGTTTTGAGACTTCCGTACTGTTCATATTCTGCCTCTATAAATAAATAGAACCTGAACACATCTTTTAAGTATGCGTTGCAGGTTCCTTCATTCGGACACTTCTTTTCTCCAGCCGTTTGCTCTGTATGGTTTCCGGCTTTAAGCCAGTATAAAAATTCCACAAAGTGTTCTGTCTGTTTTTCATAATCTAACTGATAGACTTCTGTGAGTTCCATTTCTTTCTCTGCCATATATTTCATATAATAGCAGATTGAAAATGCTGTGCGTTTCACTGTATTTGGTGAACGTTTACATTTAATCTTATGCATTAGATATTTACTTGGCAGTTCTTCAATACTCATTGTTTCCAGATTTCTGATGAAAAAATATTTTTCTGTTCCATCTTTTATCGTTTCCACCTTGTATATCATAAGCTGCCTCCTTTCCTCTAACGCTATACACAGTATACCCACTTCATGCCGAAATAGCTATTCATCAATACCAACAATCCCACCGAAAACGCCCTTGAAATACCACCAAACTTTTCGTGCAAAATCTGCTTTTTCTGTAGCAGAACCACGAACGGTTACAGGTAGTATTCCACGCCTTTCCGGTTTCGAATAAAGTGCTGGACATCCTTGATATCTTTTGCCATCTTGCAGCTCGGAAGCGCACACATTACTTCCTCATGATACCTGCCACCTTCTCCTGCACGCTCGTCTAAAATGGACACGACACAAGTATCTGTCTCGGTGCGGAGAGCACGTCCGAATCCCTGTCTTAGTTTTTTCTGCATGTCTGGAACAATCACTGCCTGAATATAATCTTTCAGGCTGGCATATTCCTTCTTCTGTGCTTCACTGATGGGATCAGGAACAGCAAAGGGCAGTTTTACTATAATCAGCGAAGATACCATATCTCCAGGGAAGTCTACTCCTTCCCAACAGGAGCCGGCTGCAAAAAGGACAGCATTGTCCATCTGTTTAAATCTTGTGATCTCTTCCGGTGAATGTCTCCACACCTCTATCATCGGGAACGGAATTTCATCCCTTAACATCTGGTAAACGTTTCCCATCAAATGATAAGATGTAAACAGCACTAGCGTATGCCCGTAAGTCGAACAGATCAGTGAATGGATATGGCCTGCTATCATCTCTGCCTCTTCCTGACTTTCTCTTCTGCATGTCTTCAAATTCTTTGGCAGATATAACAGACAGTTCTTCTGATATTCAAACGGGGAGTCTGCCACATATTCCCGGACTCTCCGCACTCTCTGTAATCCTGTCATTTTCCGAATGTGGGAAAATCCCTGTCCGGTTTTTAAAGTTCCGCTTGTCAGAATCGCTCCCATTCCTCTGCTCCATAACATCTGGTCCAGATACTGTGGAATCCGTCTGCTGGATGCACACAATATAATCCGGTGGTCATGGTCCTGCTTCAGATGCAGCACATACTTCTTATCCTGATGGAAAAAGCATTCCAGCACACTTTTGGTTTCTTCCAGCTTGTTTCTGATCCACTTTGGAATCTTCTTTTCTAATTTTTCTATGATCTTATTCATGGTCTGTATCCCCTCATATAAATACATTGCACACTCTTCTGTCATGTGGAATTCTTCTTTTATCCCATATCTGGTTCTGTGGTTTTCTCCTATGATGTCCAGCACCATCCGGATCGTCCCGGACAGTTTTCTTATCTCCGGGCCTTGGTACTCATTCCCAAGATAAAAGCAGATTTCTCGGATATCGTCATAACAGAGGCTCTTCCCAAACATCTGCTTTGCCGCATCCGGCAGCTTATGTGCTTCATCGACAATCAATGCTCGGTAGTCTTTTAATAACGGGCGGTAATCCTGCAGCCTGTGATAACCATCAGCCAGCAGATAATTGTGATTACAGATCTGAATGAACATTTCATGATCTCTGGAACGCTCCAGATACTGCTGATACCTGCATGAGCCTCTTTTCGGGCAGTCTCCCGAACAGAACTTCGGTACACTCACCATCCTTCTGTCAAACCCACTTAAGTTGGACACTTCGTCCATATCATAATGTTCTTTCAACGACAGCAGAGCTTCTTTCTGCAACGCATTTTTGTTTTTTTCTTCGATTGCAACGATTCGGTGCTCCAACCTCTCATCGCAGACAAAATGCTCTTTCCCTTTTCGTATCACAGCTTTAATAGGGGCCTGAATCGTCCCGTTCTCCTGAAGAATCCGGGAGAGAAAAGGGATATATTCTGTAAGAATTGCTTTCTGGAGTGCAATGCTGGAAGTGGATATCACGACCGGACGCTGCTCATAAGGGGAACATCCTTCTGCAAGGAGGGAATATTTTCTCATCAGAACACAGGCCACCAGATAGGCATACGTCTTGCCGATACCGACACCCGCGTCACACAGTGCTATGTTTCTTCCCAGCAGGTTATCCAGCATTTTGTGGCATAACATAATCTGTTCTTCCCTTACTGCCATTCCATGTTCCGGGAACAGCACTCGGAAAATAGTATCAATTTCTCGATGCGCTCTATTGAGATATTCTCTTGTGTAATACATAATTTGTTACCTGATATGCGTGCTGATATCACATCAATACGGCTGTAAAGGATTTCTCCCTACAGCCGTATGTATCTGATATCAACGACACATTCTTCCTTGATTTCTTATACTTTTGATTTTTGGCGTTGTATTTGTCCTCGACTCCCCCATTGCCTTACGGGAACATTACAGGCGGATGCTTGGCATTGCACCGCTCACGGATTTTCTAAAAGTCTTGCTGATTACAACCCAAAGTCCATCCTCTGCTCACTGGCAGTTCCTATGTATCATTATCCCCTCGTAAGTGATCCTCGCAAAAGACCGCCACGGTCCTGTTTCAGTTAAAGATGATTCGCTCGAAACGAAAACGCCACAAAAGAACTCTGCCTCTCACTTTCTGGTCTAATTTCTTCCATGCCCTTTTCATCTGTCCTCGCGTCTTCCTGCCACGCTTCTACTTACGGGAACGTACCTGTAATGCTGGTATGAGGTTGTCAAAGTACACTGGCAAAATTTACCTGCCTATTAAATAGCCGACGAAAAACGCCATAATTATTCAATTTTTGATAAATTTTTTAATTTTTTTCTCAAACGGTTTCTTTTGGTATAAATCGTCTGTTCTGCCATTCCCATAATCTTAGCAACTTCTCTTCCAGAATATCCCCATGTACTGAGTAAGAGGATTTCCAGTGTCTGATGCTCCGTTTCTTTCAATAGTTCATAGATTCGCTTATCACCTATGTGATCCAGAAGCTCCTTTACATCCCTTGCAAACAGCTCGCTGTCCTTTTCTTTTATGGAATCCATATCCTGCATCGTTTCATCCAGATGTTCCCGGTATCTGCGCTCTTCCAGAAAGTCTTCCCTGTCCATCTGGCGCAGCTTTTGGATCTTCTCTTCTTCCATTCCCAGTTCACGCAATTTCTTTTCTTCCTGTTCTTTCCAATAATTCCACTTTCGTTCTTCACTTGTCTTGTTATAAGCCATTTATCTTTCCTCCGATCTGATTTTTGATATAGAAATCAAATCGGAGCATGGCGGTGACCGGATAGGTACGTTATAATGTTCGAAAAATGTCGAAGAAAAAAATGCTGCAACCTCTTCGATTACAGCACTTTTTTCCATCTTACGTGAATATTTCTTGTTGGTTCATAGGAGATTCCTTCTTTTTCTCATAATGAATAAAAGACTCTTGTCATCCATTATTTATTATAATTTTTCTACTATTACAATAGCTTTTTTAACAAGTTTTCTTGTCTTGGAGTTTAAAAGAAAGCTACCAGTTTTTTTCCTCTGATAGCTTTCCATTCATTCTTATTCTGTTGGGAACATCGCTGCTTCCAACTTATTCATCTCTGTATCCAAAAGACCATATTTTCCTGAGTTATCTTTTTCCACGGATACGTTTACAGTAACAGCTTTTCCATATCTGTTCTTTTCAAGACTCTTCTGGACACTTTCTGTTAATACAGCTGCAAAGACTTCCGGATCATTTCCATCCAATCCCTGCTTTATTTTTTCATTGCTTACCTCTGTAGAGCTTTGTTGCAATGTCTGAAATACATTGGATGGTTCAACTTGTACACTTACTGTATAGACTCCATCCTCTTCTTTCACATCTTGTACTTTGTATTTTGCCAGTTTCTTTACTTCTGTCAGTTTTTCCGCATAATCAGCAATTCCTTTATCCGTAATGTTATCGGAATCATCAAATTGCTGTTGGATACTCTCATTAAAATCCTCTTCGATTTCTTTCTTGGCATCTTTTTCCGAGATTTCTAACAGATTCGCATAGTCCTTATATTCTCCATGATAGTGTGCATCAAGAGAACTTTGGACGTAGGATTTGGCATCAAAGTCTGGTTGTCTGGAGCAAGCTGATAACAATATACATACTATAATTCCTATACTTATGCACAAAACACAATTCTTCTTTTGCATATTCTCTCCTTCACGCTTTATTTATCTTCAATTTTTATCGAAAATAACATTTTTAAATACTGTTCTATTGACTCCTTTTGAACTTTTCTTTCAATATTATATGGAATGCACATAAAAAACTCCACATAACCATTATCAATAAAACTCAGCAATACTTCTCCATTTTCTGTTAAAAAATGTACATATTTTTTATTACATTTACTTTCAAATTTAATATTCGACATTTGCTTGTATATTTTTTTGTAATGATTTTTTATGCTTACTTCATCTGTACAATCAGTTCCATCACCTATCAAAAAAGAAATATACAACTTATCATAATCTTCATTTCTATATGTCATATAAGAATCTGTATGACCATCACCAATATTTTTATAATGCTCATTTGGAATCGAATAACTAATTATTTTCCCCTCTAATGTTTCAAATCTTTCTGTTTCATCAATTCTAATTTCACATGGTTCAAACATTTTTTTTATAAACAAGCCCAATTCATAATCCGACATTTCTATAAAATTAATATAATCTTTTTCTTCCGTTTTTCGCGAATATCCCCCTCTATTATTCCGTTCCCATCTTCTAATTTCTAATTCATCTCCATTTTGTTTCAAATCAATTCTTTGATAATTCTTGGAAAATGTTGGAAAACTTTTATATTTTGTTTGTTTCCAAAAATTGTTTAATTGAGATTCGTCTACTTTTGGGAAACTTTCTGCAATTTTTATTCCTTTTCTAATTGCACAGCCTATCTTATCTATTGTTTCTTCAGCCATAATTTCAATTGTAGGTTCGATAGAAATATAACATCCCATAAACCTTTCAATGGCATTAGGCACAATTAAGAAACCATATTTTTGATTATAATATACAGAAATCATATCCGTTTTCTCCTCTCTATTACTTAAGGGGAATAAAATATTCCCCTTAAGCTATTTACTTTGCTATTATTTTCCTACTGTAATAATGAGTTTAACACCTTTATCAATACCATGTTTTGTAGCATTATTAACTGCATTTATCTGAGCTTCGCTTAATGTTACATTTGGAACAACTACTTGTAATTGTCTACCCACTATTTCTTCCGCATTAACAAATTTACCATTAAATGTTTCTCCTATAAATCCTGAAACTTTATTAATGTCCTTGACAATTACCTTTTCCAATTTATTACCATTTTGATAAGTCTTTGCACCTAAGTCTCGGCTTTTAACACTAGTCACAACACCATTTTCTACTTTATCTATGGTCGGGAAATTGTGTCCCAAGTTATTTCCCATAGCTTTGTCAATAATATCTCCTCGCTCTAATGGTGGTTTTTCCCAAGTGCCTTCTGGCAATTTTGTTTCGGTTACTTCTGCAACTAATTTTTTAAACGATTTATCAATCCCATCATTATGGGTACTTCCTGCACTCCTTACTACATTCAAAAGTTTCCCAGCCCCATAACTAAGGCCACCCATAACGCCACCTGTCACTGCTCCTGCAATACCACCGACTAACGTATCTTTTGCTACTTGTTTCAGACTATTTCCAGACAAACCTGAATTCACTGCACTATATGAAGCTCCACCAATAGCTCCAATAACTGCTCCTGAAACCATCGCCGTTCCTAAGCCACCCATTGCTGGCAATGCTGCCAGAACTGCTCCTGCAGCCAAACCGCCTGTTGCAGCAACTACAAGACCAGAAACTGTAACCGCAGTTATACCAATGGCTACTTTTTTCACCGCATTCCAGTCTACTTTTCCAAGCTTATCTGTAATACGATTTGTTGTCGTACACATATGTCGTACCACTTCTGAGCGGATTTCTGCCGTTCTTTCTGAAACATAGGATTTGAAAGATGTATAAGTTTTTCCAATTTTCTGTACCCCATTGCTTACAGAACGAATAAACTGACTTCCTCTGGATGTGATCTTTTGATATGTACTGCTACTGGTTACACGATTTTTCACAGATTGATATGTCTGTTTTGCATGTTTAGCTGCATTTTTGGCAGTTTTTGCTGCACCCTTCACTGCGTTAACAATAGTTTTTGCCGCTTTCTTAGCTGTATTTACTACTGTTTTGACTACCTTTTTTGCAGTATTAACGATTTTCTTGCCGACACTCTTGACTGCTTTTGTTGCTTTTTTAGCTGTACTCTTAATCCTGCTCCATAATGAATGTCCTGTCGGATCACTGTAATTCAGCGGATTATTGGATGTATATGCATAACGGTTTCTGGTCAATGGATTTTCTGTTGTTCCAAGGTCACTATCTTCAGTTGTAAAGGTTCCGGTCTCTGCGTTATAGTATCTTGCCCGCAGATACTGAAGTCCTGTTTTTACATTTGTGGACTCCCCATTGTAACCGTAATAATTGACTCCATCTGCGGTTCCTGATGTAAGGTTTCCATACGGATCGTACTGATAACTGTTCGTCAGGTTAGCATTTTCAGTCAGGATTCCGGTTACGCTGTTTCTTCCGTCATATAAATAATAACTGCTTTCTTCCGATTTATCAACGCTTACCCGTTCTCCGATTCCATTTTCTCCATAAGTATAAGCCTGACGTACTTTCTCGTCTGCCCCATACTCTGCGAGGACTTCTGTATTCTCACGATTGATATCGTTGATATACTCTGTCAGTGTATAACCTTTGGCATTTGAACCGCCTTTTACCAGAGATGCAAGCTGTTCTTTCGGACTGTCTCCATCTTCTGTACGCTGGTTCTCCGGAATCAGGACTTCATCGCCATAACAGTCTTCCCATTTATAGGTGTTATCCAGTTCGAATACCCGGTTGTTATCTCCATCGTACATGGCTGCCATCAGGACTGTTCCACCCTGTTTTACGACTGCTAGACGATTCTCTGCTGTGTATTCATAAGTAACCGGATCTGCACTGTTTGTCTTATCGCATTCCTGGATCAGATTGCCATCTTTATCATAGCTGTAGGTTGTTCCCGGATCGCCCCAGATCTTTGCATTCGTGCGTTTGATGAGCTGGTTGGAATCGTTGTACTTATAGTTATATTTTGCTTTGCTGACACCATCTTCGATTTTCTCGTAAGAGGTCCGGTTTCCAATCTTGTCATAAGTATAATTATGAACTGTCTTTTTACCGCCCTCTGCTTTTTCTGTACAGCGTGTCAGTTCCCAGTTGTCATCGTATTCATAGGTACGTGTCGTCTGGATCTCTTTTTCCTGATGCTCACAGTCTGCTTTGTCTGTCTCTTTCTGTGTATCGCCCCAGTTGTACCAGTCTTCCCAGCTTGGCGTCTTTCTTGTTCCAGCTTCCAGTTCCGTAGCTGTTTCTCCAACTACATATCCCTGATCATTGTACTTGTACTCATAAGTACTGATTACTTTGCCGCAGGAACCACAGGTATTCACAATCTTTGTGATATGATCTTCTGCATCGTAAGATACTTCCGTCTTTGTTCCATTACTTCTAGTAACTTCTGTCACACGGTTCAGTGCATCATGCTTGTAAGTGGTTACTTTTCTATTACGGTCTGTCAGTTTTACCAGATTATCATTTAAGTCGTATTCATAGCTGATCTTTGTCCCATCCGGGTATACGATTGCCTGCAGATTATCTGCGTCATCATAAACGTAGCTGACATCCTTTTTCGAACCGCTTGTCACTTTGGTGATTCTTCCAAGTGCATCGTATTCGTAGCTGCTCTTGCCTGTCTGATCCTTCATGGATACCCGTTCCCCGGCACTGTTATATGCGTAGGTCACGTCCTTTTCGGATGTCTCGCCTTTTGCGTCCTGATAAGATTTCTCCAACAGGTCATTCAGTTTGTCGTAATCATACGTGGTTTTCTTGCCGCTTGCCTGTGTATGTCCGGTCAGTCTGCCTTTTTCATCATAGTCGAATTTCTCCGTTCTTCCTGCCGGATCTTTGATGGATGTCAGGTTGCCTTCTAAGTCATAAGTATAATTCGTTGTCTTATTTGCTGCATTGGTGAAGGTCACCAGGTTATCCATGTTGTCGTAACCATAAGTTGTTACACCGCCAAGGGCATCAGTTACTTTGGTCAGGTTGTCATTCTTGTCATATTCCAGATGGCTCTTTAATCCGGTCTTATCTGTAACAACCTGAATATTCCCATGTGCATCGTAATCAAATCCCGTTGTGAATCCACGCTTGTCTGTAATAGAAGTTACCCTGCTGTCCTTATCATA
>ENA-UPTB01001027-UPTB01001027.1-human-gut-metagenome-genome-assembly--contig:-NODE-1027-length-26199-cov-52.787995_pt1 | contig 26199 bp, 14 predicted proteins | sample MGYA00250046_ERZ773369 | MGnify/ENA primary metagenome ERZ773369 (study PRJEB29103, sample SAMN06111938) | human gut metagenome | biome: human gut; feature: ankylosing spondylitis patient; material... | reverse complement strand
GCCCTGCAGGAGCGTGTTTTCACACGTCTGTTCGAACAGGCAGAGATATCAAAGTTCGACAAACAGGAGCTGAAACTATATGAAGACAGCGTCAATGCATACCGCGACATCGTGAATGCCATACGGACTGCGGAAAAGAAGAAATATGCAGAAGGTCGTGCAGAAGGTCGTGCAGAAGGACGTGCAGAAGGACGTGCAGAAGGACGTGCAGAAGGACGTGCAGAAGGAATTGTAGAGGTCGCGAAAAAAATGCTTCTCAAGGGTATTTCTGCTGAACTTGTTGCAGAAATGACGGGAATGTCACTCGATGAGGTTTCTAAATTGAAGTAATAAATTTTCCACTGCCCCAATGTAATAAATGCAGTATTATGGCAGAGAAATACATCAATCCACATACTGATTTCGACCGCGACATCGTGAATGCCATACGGACTGCGGAAAAGAAGAAATATGCAGAAGGTCGTGCGGAAGGACGAGCAGAAGGCGAGAAAGAAGCAAAAGAAAAAATAGCCTCCAATCTACTGGCTCTTGGAGTGCCTATAGAAACAATCATACAGGCATCGGGCTTGTCAGAAGAAGAGATAAAGAATATCAAATAAGGCATCATCGCCACAAAGGTGGGAAATTCCGAGCTGATTACAACTTCATAATGCTTGTTTGTTAATTCCGCCACTGGTAGTGAAGAGGAAAACAAAAAACTTCCGTATCAAGTTGCTTCCTTATAAGTATCATAGTATCATTCCAGACCGCCGCCAAGTCCATATAATACTATAGACTAACGATTTAACCCGATGATTCTTTTCTGAATATTTTACAGAAAAGTATCATAGAAGTACCATAGAAGTATCATGCTTTTCGGCATCCCATATTTTCCCCACACCATGGGGAAGACATCCCCACATTAGGGGGTTCTGTTCCCCACGGCGTGGGGGGAATCCGAGGTCAATACTTCATGAATTACAAGTCTATGTTTTAGAGATTTCAAGTCTATGTTTCACGAATTCCAAGTATATGTTTTATTCATGAGTACAGCGTTATATATATAACGGATATGTGGCGTGACCACCTTTCAAATGCCAGTGTTAATGTCAATCATCTGTTGTCTTTCTTACTTGTACGGCGCCAATGAAATCCTTATCTGCCATGGCAATAAGAAGTCCGAAGAAATCATTCTCATCAATTCTCAACGAACGGCAAATGCTCCTACGGTTAGCACCTTCTGCCAGCATGTTCGTGAAGAAAGGAAACAAATATTCATTCTTATAGGATTCCTCTCTTTTGGGAAGAGTGACAGAAATGGAAGGGTTTTCAGTTGAAAGATAGTTCTCGTCATAACAGAAAGTATATTCTTTTCCAGGGGTGTTTTCAGTCAGGACACCTGCCTTGAGGTCGTTCATATAGACATACAACTGTCTCATATCATTCTATTTTATAATATGGTTTTACGTATCTTGAAATCCATTTCCAGTCCCAACACTCCAAGAAGTTTGTTGACAGTAGACAGAGAAGGGTTGCCTTTCCCTCGTTCAATGTCTTTGACTGTAGCAAGACTCACTTCTGCCATTTCTGCAAGGTCTAACTGAGAAATAGCAAGCACCTTTCTACGAGATTTTATCACTTCATTTAATTCCATTGTCTAATATATTATACTTTTGACGCAAATACAGGAGAAATTCCTTGTTTGAGCAAATAAAAGTTTAATAAATTATACTTTTCTCTGGAATTTAGCCAACCATCCAGACAGTTACCCGATGGTTTTTGTGGGTGTGAAAAGACGGAAGTACTTGTATTTCAGTAGCTTACGTGATTGTGACCAGATGGTTGATGATTATTGTGGAAAAGTTGTAATTATCCCAAGTCGGTCATTATTTTGTTTTTTATAAGGTGCCTTTTGCTCGATTTTTACTATAACATTTGGAGCTTATACTAAAAGTGATTATCTTTGCGGCGTAAAACTTACACAAGGATGTAAGAGGAACATAAAACAATCGAGAAAATGGAAGAGAAAATGTATAGCTACAAATATCCACATCCGGCAGTCGCTACAGACTGCGTGATTTTCGGCTTCGACGGAATGAAACTCAAAATCCTGCTCATACAGCGCGGCATCGACCCATTCAAGGGGAAATGGGCGTTCCCTGGCGGTTTCCTGAATATAGACGAGAGCGCCGAAGAGGGAGCTATGAGAGAACTGAAGGAAGAGACAAATCTGACAGCCACCTATCTGGAACAGTTCCACTGCTTCAGTTCGCCCAACCGCGACCCACGAGAGCGCGTCATCTCCATCGCCTTTCTTGCCCTGGTGAAGACGGAAGAGGTGAAGGGAGGCGATGATGCTGCCAAGGCACAGTGGTTTTCAATGGATGAAATCCCGCAGTTGGCATTCGACCACGAGAGCATCCTGCGCATGGCGATGAGCAAATTGCGCGAGCGAATCCACTTCCAGCCCATAGGCTTTGATCTGCTGCCCGAGAAATTCACGCTCAAGGAACTGCAGCTGCTATACGAAGCAATCCTCGGCGTGCATTTCGACCGCCGCAACTTTGCCAAGAAGATGCTGCATCTCGACATCCTCACACAACTCGACGAGACGGTGTGGCCTACGCCAAAGCGCAAGGCTTTCCTCTTCAGTTTCAATGAGGACAAATACAAAGAATTGAAGCAGAAAGGATTCCGGCTGGAATTTTAAAATACACAACGATTAATATACTATGTTAGGAGCGATAATCGGCGACATTGTCGGTAGCCGTTGGGAGTTTTTCTCCACCAATGATTATAATTTCGAGTTGTTCTCCGACAAGAACGACTTTACCGACGATACCATCTGCACTATCGCCGTGGCAGATGCCATAATGCATCAGAAGAGCTACGGAGCGGCGCTCCATGAATGGTGCAGGCGCTATCCAAACCCTATGGGTAGCTATGGAGGCAGTTTCAATGCGTGGGTGAGAAGCGACGAGCCACAGCCCTATGGGTCTTATGGCAATGGAGCGGCGATGAGAGTGAGTGCCATAGGGTGGGCATTCGCCGACGAAGAGAGTGTGCTTGCCAGTGCAGAACAGTCGGCAGCCTGCACACACAACCATCCTGAAGGCGTCAAGGGCGCACAGACCGTAGCCCTTGCCATACATCTGGCATTGAAGCTGCGCAGGTGTCATCAAGGAGAACCTGTTCTTCATGGCGAGATGATGGAGAAGGTGATAGCTCCATGCGTGGAATTCTCAGGCTACGATATCAATATACGTCGAGAGTCTGTATTGAACAGGTTTGACGAGACTTGTCAGGGAATCGTTCCAGTGGCATTATGCATCATAAGCAAGAGCGTCAACTTTGAGGATGCCATCCGCACTGCCGTTTCTCTTGGGGCGGATGCCGATACCCTCGGTGCCATAGTGGGAAGTATAGCAGAGGCAATATGGCCGATTCCCGAAGAGATGCGGAGAAAAGCTTTGGGCTATCTGCCAGACGACATGCTAAAAGTGCTGAAAGACTGGGAGCGATATTTGGTTACAGCGCCATCCCGGAAGAATATGTAGAAGGACTGATTTATCGGGAGCAGTTAGACAATGTAATAGGAAAGCTGGCAGATATTTGTATACCACAAATCGGACATCAGACTGTTGGGGAGTAACCGGTTTTTTATAACAGACTTATAGTATTTTCCGAAATAAAACGTTACATTTGCAGACTTTTTATAAGAAAAACAAAACTTTAAACAAAACAATAAACATGAAAGAAGAATTGGAAGCACGCGTAAATCGTGCCGTTGACTATTTTATGCAGGGCTATGGCTGCTGCCAGAGTGTGGTGGCTGCTTTTGCCGACATCTATGGACTCGACGAGAAACTGGCTCTGAAAATTGCTGCAGGATTCGGGGGCGGAGTAGGCAAGATGCGCATGATGTGTGGAGCTGTGTCGGGACTGGTGATGCTCATTGGTCTGGAAGAAGGACAGACCGAGGGCGCTGACAACGAGGGAAAATCACATTGCTACAAGATTGTGCAGCAGCTGCTCGAAGAATCAAAGCAGCAGAACGGTTCTATAATCTGTGCCGAAATCCTCGGACTGAAAGGCTACGAGAAGGCTGCAAACAGCTATGTGGCTTCGGAGCGCACGGCAGAATACTACAAGAAGCGTCCTTGTGCGGCAAAGGTGGAAAGTGCAGCAAGAATATTCGCCGACTATCTGGAGAAGAAAGGGCAAGAGGTTTAAACCCTAATCGGTCATCAGAACTTGCTTGGGTTAGACGGATAATCTGTTTCAGCTAATGACCGGTTGGGATTCAAATAAAAATGGCACGCCGAATGATGGCGTGCCATTTTTATTTGTCGAGTTCAGACTCCTGTTATTTGCTTGTTTCAGCCAGCGGGTCGAAAGTACCGGTACCGCCGCGGTTGTCGCTCCATCCGATTGTCTGCTTCAGACGAGCATCGTTGCGGTTCATTGCTCCGAGCGAGAAGCCGAGGAAGTAGTATTTTGCGCGATAGCTGATGGTGAGGTCCTGATGGTAAGAGTCACGGCCGTCACCCTTGTTGTCCTTTCTCACGAGGTTCTCCTGATACCATGTCTTGAGCTGCTCCTGCTGTGTGGCGAGCGGCTGACGCAGGTCTATCGGCTGACAGCGGCTGACACCAGCCTTGATGAGAGGGTCGCTCTCGTAGGTAGTGCCGCCAACGCCATATTTGTCGGCCACACGGAACTCCATGCGCTCGCGACGCTGTCCGTTGAGCGGTGTGAATCCGAGCCACTGACAGGTGTTGCCGCCCCATCCGGTGAGAGTCCAAGTGTCGGGCGCACCTGCTACCTTTGTCGCTCCACCATCGTAGAGCATCCAGCGGCGCATATCGTCGAAACGCTTGCCCTCGTATGCCAATTCTATCTGGCGCTCCAGCAGTACGGCACTCATACAAGTGGCCTGATCGGAAGCAAGATTGGCAGGCAGACCGTAGTTGTTTTCTGCCGTGTAGCCCACTCTCGAACGAATTTTCTGCAACTGTTCTACAGCCACATCCATGTGACCGGCGCCACATGCAGCCTCAGCATAGTTGAGGAGAACTTCGGCGTAGCGGATCTCGATGAATGGCGAAGCGCTTCTGGCAAATGCGCCACGAGAGTATCCACTGTTGTATACATAGAGCGACGAACCGAGGTCGTAGTCGCTTGTGCGCTTTCTGACGTAGAGACCCTTTTTGTTTTTCAGCAGGTTGTCGGCACCATAAGCCTCACCGCTCTCCACGTTGCCCGCATCATCCTGGTTGGTATACCATACATAGTTCCAAAGAGCATAGTTGGCACCGTCCTGAGGGTTGTTGTTCACTCCGCCCTGACTGGCATCGCCGTTGTAAGCCCAACGCACACCAGGGAAGGCGAAGGTGCGGTAGAAGCGAGGGTCACGGTTAATGAACGGATAGTTGCGGTCGTATTCAAATGAAGACTTCTCCAGCTTGTTGTATGTAGATGCCGAAGAAGGCAGCTTGCCGTCTGCCATAGGGAACATGTCGACGATCATTGCCGACGGTTCCATACCGCCGGTGCGGTTGTTGGTGTTTGCCGGACGGATATTGTTCTCCCAGTAGTTGTTCTTTCCCTTGTCGCCAGCCTCGCCGCTCTGCATAGGGTCTTCGGTGTTGAAGAGCGTAACGAATACATCTTCGCAGTTCTTCGTCTGTCCGAATATCGTGGCGAAGGCAGAAGCGTTGACATCGTTAGTACCGGTGTAGAGGTCGTATCCACAGGCGTTGAGCACTGGCAGACTCTCCTTTATAGCCTCGTAGGCATCCTTCCAGCGCTGCTGGTCGTTGGCGCGGTTGAACATCGGACTTGCCCACAACACCATTACGCGTCCTTTCAAGGCAAGCGCCGTGCCGGAAGTCACTCTGCCCCAGTTTTCTCCGCTCCATCCGCCATGTGTGGTGGCATCGGTGAGCAGTTTGGCAGAGGTGTCGAGATCGCTGATGATGAAAGAGAAGCAGTCTTTTGCCGATGAACGAGGTGTGAACGAACTTGGAGAAGTTTCCTGCACTTCCTTTATGATAGGCACACCGCCATACCATTTTACGAGCTGGTAGTAACACCATGCACGGAAGAAGTAAGCCTGTCCGAGCAACTGGTTCTTCTGGCTCTCGCTCAGTGTGCAGCCTTCCAGTCCGGCAATCACGTCGTTGATGTTGCGGATGCGTCCCCAAACGTTGGAGAGATGCTTCTGCTCATTGGTGAAATAATCAGGCACCACGTTGCCGGTAAGGGCATCAAGCTCATAGAGAGGATTCACGAAGCTCTGTTCGCTCGAACCGCTCATTCCGCAGTATTCCTCTGTAGCCTTTGCCTGTATGTCGGAAGCGAGACCCGTGCAGTTGTTGTTCCATCCCGATACCGAACTTGGGTTTGGAAGGCATTCGCCATAGATGGAGTTGACGCGCAGCTGTGCTCCGGTGAAGTCGTTGTAGACCTCCTTGTTCACGTTGTTGTTGTCTTTCTTCTCCTCGAGGAAACTGTCGCTACATGAGGCGAGAAAAGATGCTGCAAACGCGATGCTGCAAACTTTTATTATATTCTTGTTCATTGTTGTTATTCCTTGATTATGAGTTATACGTTAGAAAGTCAGGTTCACACCGATAGTCCATTTGCGGAGCTTAGGATAGCTGCCGTAGCTGCACTGAGGGTCGATGAAGTTGTCAGGGTAGGGGTTGTAGAAACTCAGCAGGTTCTGTCCTGTGATGTTCACCCTGGCGCTCTCCAGGCCGATTGTCTTGAACCATGCCATCTTAGGAATCTTGTAAGCCACGGTGAGACGGTTAAGCGAAACCCTTGTGCCGCTGACAGTCCAGAAGCTTGATGCCTGGCTGTTGATGGTGTATGATGGGTTTGGTAGCGAACCGTCGCGGTTCTGTGATACCACCACATTGCCTGCTCCGTCTGTTATGTCGTTGTATACGAACACATCGTCAGGATTCCAGAACGAAGGCATGTTCTGTGCTTCAATGCCGTAAGAAGCCTTGAGGGCAGATGTAGGAATCACAGAACGCGAACCCCAGCTGGCGCTGAGCTGAGCCGTTACAGAGAGTCCCTTCCACTCGGCATGAAGGTTGGTGGTGAATCCGTATGGGTTGCTGGCACGGTGGGAGATGCGCACCTGATCGTCGTTGGCGTTGACGATACCGTCGGGCGTTCCTGTGCCGCCAGCTCCGCGCACATCCTTATAGATAAGCATACCCGGCTTGATCTGGTCTGGAGCCATTCCCATATAGTTGGTGATGTTGTATTTCTTCACATACTCCTGAATCTCCTGATAGCTGCGGAACATTCCGAGGCATTCCATTCCCCATGTTCCGATATCGAAGCGGTCGCCCTTCTGCACTGTTTTATACACGTAGTCGGTTGCGAAGTCGCTGTTGATGACCTTGTTGTCGCTATAGCCGAAGTTCACACCGATGCGGTATTTGAAGTCTTTGCCGATCTTGTCTCTCCATGTGATGCTTGCCTCATAGCCCCAGTTGTCGATCTTGCCAAGGTTGGTAGAAGCCGACAGACAGCCCACCGTTGCCGGTACCGACTGTGACAGGTTCATGAACATCTCACGGTTCCACACCTTGTATGCCTCGAGAGTCACGGCGAGACGCTGTGAGAGCACGTTGAAGTCGATACCGAAGTTTGCCTTGTACGACTTGTCCCAATGCACGTCGTAGTTCACGTCGGCATTACCGTTGTCCATACGTATCGACTGTCCGCTGTTTGTCGTTCCTTCTCCAAACACGGCATTGTCGCTTGTCTTGTTCCAGATGCCGTAGTGCTGCATCCAGAGCCATGCTGTGGTGTTGTCGCGGCCTGTCAGACCGAATGATCCTCTGAGTTTCAGGAAGTCAACCCATGGCAGGGCATTGTTGAACCACTTCTCCTGTGACATCACCCATCCGATACTTGCTGACGGGAACACACCCCAGTAATTCTTGGGGGCGAACTTTGTGGAAGCGTCAGAACGGATGAGGAACTCGAAGAGGTACTTGTCGGCGTAGGCGTAGTTCAAGCGTCCGATATATGAGAGACTTGCCGACTCGCTTCTCGACCAGCTTGGAGTCTTAGTGCCCGAAGCACCGTTAGACTGGAAGTTGGTGAATGAATAAGGTTCCGTGGCATGACCGCCCAGATCCTCGTATTCAGACTCCGACTTCTCTATTGAGAAGAGGGCATTGACGTCGTGGAGACCGAACTTGCGTCCGTAGCTTGCCGTGAAGTTTATCTGGTAGTTGTCCATGCGCGACATGGAACGAGAGATATAGTTGCCGTTGTCGAGTGTCGTTGGCTCGAAATTGTCCTGTGAGAGGTATGTGTCGTATTCCTCGCCGGCGATTGGCGTATAGAGATGTTGTCCGCTACCGGTGCGGTTCACCATCTTATATAATGTGAACTTGGAACCATACTGGTTGCCCTTGTCATTGTTGATGCTCTTAGAGTATGTCAGCCTCAGCTTCAGACCCTTGAGCACCTTGCTCCATTCAAAGTCATATTCCAGTCCGGCATTCACGGTCATGTTGTTTGTCTTCGTCTCAGCGTAGTCACCGTTGTTCTGCATCAGACCATAAGAATATGTCTGAGAATCGTTAGTCTGTGCGTTGCTCACACCGTAGCCGAGAATCGGCATGCCGTTCACCTGTTCCGGAATGTAGCGCGGACGGTAGAGCAGGTTGCGGTAGTCGTTCTCCAGTCCGCCGTTACCTATCGAGTTGTTAGGCTTGTTCAGTTCGCTGAAGTTTCCGCTCACGTTGAGGTTGGCCTTCAGGTTGCGGCTTATCTTCACGTCGACACCCGCACGGTAGTTCCAGCGGTCGTAGTCGAGTTTGCCCAGGTTACCGTCCTGTGTGAAGTAAGAAATTCCGGCGAAGTAGTTCACCTTGTCGGTGGCTCCGCTCACGTTCACGCTGTGCTGCTGAGTCACTGCCGTATCCCAGTATTTGTCGAGCAGGTCGTAGTTCAGTCCCTTCATAGCCTCCAGCTCATCCTGCTGGAACAATGACGTGGTGCGGTTCAGCGATGTGCTTCTCGGGTCGTTGTCGGTCATGATGTCATACAGGCGGCCGTAGTTGTATGCGTTGAGCATCTTCGGTGTTGACATTGCGTCGGCGATACCGAATGTGCCGTTGTATGAAATCTTCGGTGCTCCCATCTTTCCCTTTTTCGTAGTGACGAGAATCACACCGTTTGCGGCGCGAGCTCCATATACGGCAGCCGATGCGTCTTTCAATACCGAGATGTTCTCCACTTCAGAAGGGTCGAGGTTGTTGAACGCCTCCTCGCCCAGGTTCTTTATATCGTTAGGATATACGTAGCCGTCGATGACGTAGAGCGGACCGGCAGCGTTTCCTGTGAAGTCACGCAATACTCCTCCGTCGCGGATGGTGATGCTCGACGATTGTCCCACCTGCCTGTCGCCGCCGCTCACGCTCACTCCGTTGATGAGTCCGGAGAGGGATGATGCGAGGCTTGCTCCAGAAAGGTCCTTGATGTCGTCTATCGGCACCGTGCCGACAGAACCAGTGAGGTGGGCCTTCTTCTGTGTGCCATAGCCCACTACCACTACCTCTTCCAGATTCTGGGCGTCTTCCTTGAGCTGTGCTTTTCCGCCGGCCACTACCGTCTGTGATAGATATCCGATGTATGATATGTTCACTTTGCTGCCTTTCGGTGCCGTGATGCTGTAGTTACCGTCGATGTCGGTGATGACACCAGTGTTTGCTCCCTTGCTGCCCACCAGGCGCACTGTAGCGCCGATGATGGGGTCGCCGTTTTGGTCAACCACGGTGCCCTTTATTGTCTGGTTCTCCTGCTGTGCATGGATAGGTATGGAAACCAATGCCAAGCATCCGAAGCATAAGCTGATTATCGTTTTCCTTTTCATGATTCTTGTCTTGTGTTTCATTTGTTTTCGATTGTTGCCAGTCTCTTGTTATTCAGCTGTCTTTATCCAGCGAGGGTCGCCGGTCTTGTTTTCCAGCTGTGCTGAACCGCTGATGGTGAAGTCGCCGTTCTTGGCATCCTTGAAACCTGGGTCGGTTTCGAGACAGTTGCCAGTCATGTCGTAGTTCTCAACGATACCACCGGTGCTTTCGAATTCTCCGTCAAACATATAGGTGTTGAATAGAGTCTTCGCCACGTCGTATGACGATGCCGAGCGTCCACCCAGGATGCGTCGGATAACCTGCTTGTTTCCGCAGTCAACGAAGATGTTGCGCTCCACGTCGAAATAAGAACACTTCTGTCCGTTGAATCCTCCATAGTTAGCCCACTGTCCAGTCTTTGCGATATTGTAGAAAGTGCAGTTCAGGAAGTTCACGTTGCTGTTGTTGTATCCGGCACGTGTGGCGCGTCCGCTGTTGTTGTATTGCACGAAGTATTTGCTGTCGCTGTCTCCAGTGTTCCATATCGTGGAGTTGCTCACTTGCAGCGTGTTGGCGAATCCGCCCTTGAAGTATATCACGGCGTTTCCGCTGACGTTTGTCTGGCTGCTCAGTGTGAGATGAGCCATGGTGTTGTTTATCACCACGCTCTCATAGCAGTATTTCTTGTTGCCGTCGTAAATGAGATTGTTGTTCACTCCCGTGATGTTGCATCCGTTGATGGTCAGTGCTCCGCGCACTATGTAGTAGTCGCCAGTGCCCTTGATGCTCTCGTCGGGAGTAGAGAGGCTTATCAGTGGGTCGAACGACTGCGATGCGTCGATGTCGAGGTTCTTCAGGGCGAAGATGGTGCCGGTCTTTATCGACACGTTGTCTGCCGTGAACTTCAGCTTGGCATGGTTAGAGATGCTTGTAGTGCGCAGCGTCACCTGTTTGTTTCCGAAGTCCACGCTCTTCGACATCGTGTATTCTCCTCCTGGCTGAAGGTCGTAGCAGAGCATGGTGGTGAGTCCTTCGTCGGGCACTGCATTCTCTTCGAAATAAGTGGCGAGGTCGGTACCGTCAGGAATCACCTGATAGGTGGCGGTGAATGTGCTGAAAGCCTTTGTCACGGCTTCAGAACCTTTGTTGTTCAGTTTCTCGTTGTCGAGCACCGAGAGGGCTAACGTGTAGTTGGTGTCTTCGATGCGCTGTGCCGCAAATGTGATTCCGTCGATGAGTGTGTCTTTCACCACCTCTCCGTTGTCCACGTTTGTCAGCACGGCATGATAGCCGCCGGCTCCCTCCACCACGGGCCACGCAATGATCTGTTGACTTCCGTCGGTGCTCGGCGTCACGCTGATCTGGTCGGCCGATGGTGCCACGAGCTGCGAATTCCTAACTCCACTGCCGAATTGCTCTCCCGTGAGGTCGTCTTGTGCACAAGACGCCATGGTGAGCGCTCCTCCTGCCAGACACATCATTCCGATGCTCTTGCAGTGTAGTGATAATTGTTTCGTTGTCATAAGGTATTTGTTTTTAAGTTGTTTTTGGTAGTCGAGTAGATGAAGGACAAGTAGACAAACTGACCAGAAGACATGTATGTTCACATCGTCTGCTGAAAAATGTCAGTATAATACTTGCAAGTCCTTGATTAGCTTACAATTTTTTTTTTGTTTGATAGATATGTTTTTTGTGGGGGAGGGTATGTATGTTCCCCTTATCATCCTTTTTTGCTGTTAGCAATATTTAACCTTGAGTAAGGTTTGTAATGCAAAGTTAGTAAATGTTTCTTTACGAAAGAAATAAAAGTAAAATAAATATATGGGTAAGTGGCTTTTTTACACTCGACATGTTGCTTTGTGTAAAAAAAACTATGATTTTGCAATCTACAAATGCTAAATTCCGATTGTTTGTCAATATAGTCTTATGTATTCATACGTGTTGCCCACGATGCTGAGATACCGTTCGAAATCCTCTCGCTTTATCACCACCGTTCCGCGGCAGTCGTTAGGGTGGAACGACAGGGAGTCTGCCTTCTGCAGATTCTCGTCAAGAAACAGATGCACGTGGTTTTCCGTGTCGTTTATCAGTCCGAAAGGCGACACGCTGCCTGGTTCCAGTCCCAGATACTTCATCATCCGTTCAGGAGAGGCGAACGAGAGTTTTCCGCATGAAGGCAGTCCGCGGCTCACGAGCGATTCCTTCAGCAGATGTTCCAGATCGTGTATGGCGAGGTCGTGGTCGCTGTCGAAACACACGAGATAATGCCTGTTTCCCTTGTGGTTGCGGAAGAAGAGATTCTTGCAGTGCACGCTGCCGTCATCCTTCCACCATTGTTTAGCCTCTTCGATGGTCTTTCCTTCGGGGTGGTTGTAGTTGGTGAATGGTATGTCATGTTCTCTGAGATAGTTCAATACTGTTTCTTCGCGTGTCATGATTCTAAAGTTTTTTGTCCCGTTTATTCACCGGAATGAATCCAGCTGATGTCAATGTGCAAATGTACTATTTATTTGTATAGCCTGCAAATTTTTGATTCGCAATAGCCCGCTATTGCTCATTAAACCCAAATCGGCCATTAGGCCGTTCAATGGTAGTTTTTACAACTGCTTGCAGTCTTTTGCTTTTTATAAGGTGCCTTTTGCCTGTTTTTAATTCGCAATAGCTCGCTATTACTCATTAAAAGACAAACAAAATCCACACTTCTAAAAATCCAAAATACAAGCAAGCCCTAATGACCGTTTTGGGTTAAAAGCCAACCCGAATCCACTTTTCTGAAATGCCCATATCCATGCAAGTCCTAATAACTGGTTTGGGTTTGGAAACCTGACATAATCCACTCTTGCAGAATAAACTCCAGACACGCTATAATGATTGATTCGGTCTTGATTCAAGTGTATTGATAGTGATGTGTATTGTACAGACTATGCAATTATCCAAAACCGGTAATTAGAACTTGCATTAATACCGTTTGGTGATTATTGTATTCCGAAGTCCATCTGCTGACGGTTCACCTCTTCGAGAGTGCGCTGGCGCTCCTCGTCGGTCATCTGTTGAGAGGCTGCCGCTGAGGCAGATGCCGTGCGGACGGTCTTGGCAGACGGTTCATCGGTGAAGCATTTCGGCATTTCGGCAGCCACACTCTCTATCGTCAACGTGGCTTCTGCAGGAGCGTACACACCAGAGAAGGCGCTGCGGGCATGGATGGTGATGCTGCCCGGTTTGTCGGTAGCCTGAACGAGAATAGGGGCGCTTCCCCATTCCACGGCACGAGGGTTGGCGAAAATCGTCTCATCACCGATGATGCGTCCTTCGCCCTCGATGCTGAACATGATATTGTCTTTTGCCAGACGCTTCACGTTGCCGTTGTCGTCGGTAATCTCTGCCACCACCACGATGAAGTCGCTGCCGTCAGCTGTCAGCTTTCTGCCCATCTCGTCGGCATAGAGACGGATTTTGGTGCTGCGGCGCGACGGCATCTTCTTTTCAGAACATACCACCTTGCCGTCTTTTATTCCTTCGGCAAGCAGACTCACCCGCTGCCAGTTGCGCTGCTTGTAGCTATATTCGCGTGCCTTCCAGAAATTCCAGAATCCCTTGAATACCACTGGTGCGCAAGGCTTGTCGCCGGGATCGTGTACTACGGGCAGTGTGAGCACCTTGTCGCCCTCAAATTGTGTCAGTCTCACGCTGTCGCAGTTGGAGAACACCACCACGTCTTCGTCGGAGAACTGTGTCATCTCGTTCGCCACGAACACCATAGGCTCCTGTGTGCGGTCTTGTGAGCGGAACATCTCGAAGGCATATTTCTTCTGGCGGAAAGCGTCGTAGATACCGCCGTAGTATGGGTCGGGGTGGTAGCCGCGCTGATGGTCGAAGGGGTGCCACTGGCATCCGCCGATGAACTGGCGCTGGCCGTGGAACATCTCGCCGTAGGTGTCAGACAGAGAGAGGGCGGCGGTGAGCATTGGCTTCTCGCCCCATGAGCGGGCAGCACGGTTCAGGCAGTTGTGTGCATACCAGTCGTCCACCATCTCTCCGAACTCACGGGTGAAGATGCATTTGTTTTCCGGTGTGCCCTCCTTGCCTATGTCGTCAGTCCATCCGTAGAGCACGTCGTAGTTGTCTTTCACTCCAGCCGAATTCATGTCGGCGGCGGCTACAGGACGACCAGGGTAGGGGAATTCCTCGTGTGTTATGTCGAGGGCTTTCAGTGCGAAATCCTCAGGATAACGTGTCTCGTTGAGAATCGGTTCCCACATCAGCACGCTCGTGTGGTTTCTGTCGCGACGGATTATCTGTCGGGTGTTCTCATGCACCAGTTCGCCGAACTTAGGGTCTTTGTTCCAATATTGCCATCCCGGAGTAGGTACGATGATGAAGAGTCCCAGCTCGTCGCAGGCATCCATGAATGCCGGGTCTTGAGGATAGTGGGCAGCGCGGATTATCGTCATTCCTGCATCCTTGAGTCTCTTGGCGTCACGCCATTGCTGACTGTTAGGCACCGCATTTCCCACGTAGGCGAAATCCTGGTGGCGGTTGCCGCCGATGAGCTGATGATAAGGTTTGCCGTTGAGCCAGAAACCATCTTTGCCGCAGAATTCCGCATTGCGTATTCCCATGTGCAGGATGCCGCCGTCTACTGTCTTTCCGCCGTTCACCACGCTTATCTCCACATCATACAGATATGGCGACTCAGGGCTCCAGAGATGAGGCGTCCGGAGTGTGGTGTGTGGCGTTGCCGTGGTTGCAGATTTTGGAGCAACAGAGATTTTCTGTTTCATGGTGGCCACCACCTTGCCTCCCTTGTCCTTTATCCTTACTATTACGGTAGGTGACGCAGTGGCAGTCGACTTATTGCCCACCTCCACGTTTACAAACACGTCGGCCTTCTTTTCCGAGATGTTGTCGAAGTGGAGAAATGCTCCGCCTCCGGCAACGCTGTTCTGCTCATTGGCATCGGTAATGGCAATCGGCGATTTGCCGATGAGCCAAACGTCGCGGTACATTCCGCCGTGGTAGCAGAAGTCCAGGGCCGCCTGTTTCTTGCCCGGCGGATAATTCTTGTCGTCGCTGTTGTCGGCTTTCACGGCGATGATGCACTCGTCGCCGGCCTTCACTCCGCATTGTGTCAGATTTATGATTATGGGCATATAGCCGCCGAGGTGGGATGTGGCGAGTTTGCCGTTCACGTAGATTTCCTGTTTGCCCATTATGGCTTCGAAATACAGTGTAGCATCCTTTCCCAGCATGCCTTTCGGCATCCGGAAGCGTTTGCGATACCATGCTACGCCCTGATAGTTTCTGCCGCCGCTCGCCTCAGATGGTTCGAGCCGGACGGTGTGTGGAGCGCATACCACTTCCCATTTGGAGTCGTTGAATGTAGTAGCCTCCGCTCCCTTGGCATCGCCCAGATGGAAGCGCCAGCCTTGGTTGAAGTTATACACTATGCGTCCGCTGCCGTTGAGCGGAAAGAATCCCGCTACGGAGGTCTTGCCTTCTGTCGGTGTGGCGTTCATGCTGGCTGTATTCATTGTCAGCAGCATGAGGAGTATGGATAGTAGATGTTTCATTGGACATTGAAGTTTGTTGTCAAATTTTCAACTTGTTTGTTTTTCAACGAGTCAAGTTATTTGACCTGTTTACTTTTCAACTTTTCTATTCGTTTACTTGTCAGTCCTCACCTCCACATGTTTTATCCTCTGTCTGCGCCATGTGTAGATGCAGTGGATATGTCCGTCGGAGGTCTGGATTATCGAGGGATATGAATACTGGCTGATTGGCGAGTCTTCGAGCGTCATCCAATGTTGCCAGCTTTCGCCGTCGCTGCTTGTCATCAGCGAGAGCGGAGTGCGCAGTCCCTTGCCATTCTTTATTCCGTTGGGAATAGGCTTGTCGTTGCAGATGAGCACGTGGTTGCCGTCGGAAAGCGTCACGGCATCAAGTCCGCTGTTGTTGTTTGGCGTGTCGATGAGTTTGAGCTTCGACCATGTCTTGCCGTTGTCCTCGCTGTATGTTATGCCTATATGTTCGCTGCGTGTGCGTGCCAGAGCCGCCAGCCTGCCGTCTTTCAGCGAGATGATGCTCGGCTGTATGGCGAGGTCCTTCAGTTTCTTCTTTCCCTCAATGGTGATACTGTCAGCTTCTACGTAGTCCGTGCGCTGCCATGTCTTTCCCATGTCGTCGGAGTATTCGAAGTATAGTCTCCATCCGTTGCTCTCTATGCTCGACGGAGCAATCAGTCTGCCGCGGCTCATCACCGGCTTGTTCTTCACCGGCCCGAGAAAGTCTTTCTGCAGCGGTTTACGCTTCGACCACGTCTTGCCGCCGTCTTTCGATCTCACCATCCATCCGGACCAGTCGCTCACGTTGCTGCCGATCTTGAAATATATCACGAGGTCGCCTTGTGGAATCTGGTATACCACCGGGTTCCAGCATGCCTTGCGCAGTGTGTCGTTGATGATGCCGTCTGTCACCATCTGTGGCTTTGTCCATTCCTTGCTGCCTTTCACCTTGCGGCTTACCCATATACAGACGTCGGGATTGCGCTCCTTTGTTCCTCCGAAGTAGGTTGCCACGAGGTCACCCTTTGTCGTCTCTGCGATGGTAGCCGAATGGCATTCCGGGAATGTAGCCTTGGTGTAGAGGAATTCGTCAGTGACGATACTGCTGTCTCTCATTGGCAGTTTCTCGGTGAACGAGTATTTTCCCGATCCCGTTTCCCTTGTCGTGCCGTCGGGCATGTGTAGTGTCGCTGTGGTGTTGGCAGGAATTTCCACTTGCCAGTGCAGCATTCCGTTCTGCTTTTTCCATTTGCTCTGGATGTTGCCGTAGATGCTCTTGTACGACGTGCTGATGTCATCGATTTCGTCAACGCTGAAGTCCGGTTTCAGTATGATATGCTTGTAGCCCGGATTGTCGGGGTCGCTGTTTATTCCTCCGAGGTCTTGGTATATCCACGACACGAGGTCGCCGAGCAGCATCACATGGTTTCCGCTGTTCATCTTCGGACTTGCCGTGTTGCCGTTCCATAGCTCCCAAGTCGTTGTCGCGCCGTTTTCTGCCATATATCCCCAACTCGGGTATGCCTTGTTTGTGGCGAGCAGCCATGCCACGTCTGTGCGTCCCATGTCGCTGAGCGTATGCATTATCCATTGCACTCCGATGACGCCACACGGTATCCTGCCCTTGTTCAGGGTGATGATGCTTTTCAGGATGTTCTTCTCCACCTCAGTCTTCACATACGGGTCGTCGGTCATTCCGAAAGCGAGCGGCAGCAGGTTGGCTGTGCAGGTGTTGTTGCCGTAGAATGTGCTGTCGGGATACAGCAGTCCGCCGTAAGCCTCATGGGTGTCTTTCTTTATAGTCAGGAATTTACTGTTGAAAGCCGTCTTCACCTCTTCCGCCTTCTTGGCGAAAGCCTGTGCATCGTCGCTTTTGCCCAGGATGCCGGCAAAGCGTTCCATCATCCTGTTCAGCTTATAGTAGTATGCTGTGGCTATGAGGGTTCCGTCGGTGGTACGGTTTGGGTCTTTGCTGTGTATCATCTTGATGTCTTCTGGCGGTACACACCAGTCGCCGTATTTGTCGCGAGGCATCAGTCCGTCTTTCTCATATTGGTAGCCCATGTGGGTTATCCATTTTTTTGCGGCTGGATAATATCTGCTGATAGCCGACAGGTCGCCGAACTGGTCATACTGCATCTCCATGGAGAAAGGCAGTGCTGCCGGCCATGTGATGTTGTCGGAGTAGTAGTTCCAGTATGCCGGTGCCACATCGGGTATGCATCCGTCTTCTCGCTGGGCTTCGGTGATGTCGCGGTCCCATTTGTTGTAGAGCAGGTTGTTGTCGAAGATAAACGATTCTCCCAGACAGCCCCTTGTCCTGTCGCCGAGCCACGGCTGTCTCTCGTCGCGCTGCGGACAGTCAACGGGCATTCCCTTGTAGTTGGCGAGTATTCCCCATTCCGCATTGTGGTAAACCTTGTTGAGAATGGTGTCTGAACAGGTGAACGTACCGGTCTTTTCCATCTCGTCGCTCACCACCTCACCTATGAAATCCTCCTTCTTCGGACTTCTCAGTCCGGTAATCTCAGCATAGCGGAACCCATGGTATACGAATGTCGGGTTCCACCATTTGCCCTTCTCCGTGCCGTCAGCCACGTAGCAGTCCGTCGTCAGCGCATGGCGCAGGTTCTCGCGGTAGAGTCTGCCGTCGGGAGTCAGTGTTTCGGCAAAGCGTATCTTTATGGAGTCGCCGCTTGCAGTATTCTCTACCCTCATCTTGAGCCATCCTGCGATATTCTGTCCGAGGTCTATTATCGCCGTGTCGCCATGCATGGTGATAGTCTGTGCCGGCATCTGCTTCATCACCTTCATGTTTGGACTCATAGCTCCGCGCAGCGTGCCGGTGGGGATAGCGGTGCGTTCGGCGTTCTCCCATTTTGAGTCGTCGTAGCCAGCCGTTGTCCATCCCTTGAACTCCTTTCGTGCGTCGTAAATCTCGCCGTCGTATTCGTTGTTGGAGCGTATTGCGCCGTCAGCGTTGAGCTTCCATTTCGTGTCGGTTGAAATGGTCTTCTTCGTGCCGTCGGCAAATTCAATGATTATGTTGGCGCGCAGCTTCGGGTATCCGAAGTTCGTTATCTTGTAAGGCTTCTTTTTCTGCTGCATGGTGTAGTATCGTCCGTTGCCCAGTGCCACGGCAATGGCATTTTCTGACTGCATCATGTCGGTAACGTCGAATGCGTTGTATACCACCGTCTTTCGGTAGTCTGTCGGTGCCGGAGCCAATACCTGTTCGCCCACTTTCTTCCCGTTGATAAACGCCTCATACATTCCCAGTCCGCTGATGTATAGCGTAGCTTTCCTCACGGGTTTGTCCAGAGAGAATTCCCGTCTGAGATATCTCGACGACAGTTTGCTGTGCAGCTCCTCTTTGTCCCACGGTTTGGTGGCGTCGAAACCGATCCATTGTCCGCTCCAGTCGGATTCAGAAATCAGTCCCACATTCCACATCGCCACGTCGCTCCATTCAGAGTCGCCTTGTGTCGTCTCCACTTTCACTCGCCAGTAGCAGGTAGTGTTGCTGCGCACAGGTTTTCCGGCATATTCCACCCATTGCGACTGGTCGCTGTCAGCCGTGGTGTCCCACAGGTCGCCGATGCCTTGCATTGCGTTGTCTTTTGATGAAGCCACGATGATGTGGTATCTTCTTTGTCTCACATCGTTCTTGTCTGCCGTGATTCGCCATCCCAGGCGAGGCGTTGTCGTGCCGATGCTCATAGGTGATACCATGCGTTCGGTCCTCAGGTCAACTACCTTTATCCCTGTCGCTTTCTTTCTCGCCGTAGTCTTCTTTCTTGTTGTCGTTTTTTGGCTTGCTGACATCATTTTGCTTGCCGATGCCATTTCTCTTGCTGTCGCTTCGCTGCCGATGACAAAGAGAGCCAAAGCCGCTGTCATTATAGTCTTATTCATAATCTTCTGTTGTTTCTGAGCAGTGAATATCTCATTACGTTTAAGACGTTGTGACGTGGCTTTTGTAACCGCCATCGCTTTAACCCAAAACGGTCATTAGGCCGTTTAATGGTAGTATTTTATAACTGCTTGCAGTCTTTTGTTTTTTATAAGGCGTCTTTTGCTTGTTTTTAATTCGCAATAGCTTGCTATTACTCATTAAAAGCCAAACAAAATCCATCCTTCTAAAAAGACAAAATCCAGGCAAGCCCTATTGACCGATTTGGGTTTACGGTTGAGGCATCAGGTTGAACCTCAAAGCTAATTACCGATTTGGGTTGAATGACAGCTGATTGAGAAAAGTGTGTAGCTGTCCGGCATAATATATCGGGATATTGTATAGAGTGAACGTGTCGCCAGACGATTTGGATATATTGTCTGACGACATATTGCCGTTCCATAAGCGTAGAGCCACTCCCTCTTTTGATTCGTTCATGAACAGATGTAGCGACCGGAGTTTGGAATTGTTTCCCGTCTTTACTTCTATCGGCAGGAGATGTGACTTGTAGCGCAATAGGAAATCCACCTCTGCCTGTGAGTTCCTTGCTTCACGTACCCAGAATATACGCTTCTCACCAAATATTAATGAAGCCCCGAGCAGTTCCTGTGCAACTATATGTTCGGCAATGTCGCCGTTCCATAGTTCATCGGTATCGGTTGAAAACAGCAGATCATCTTGCATGCCGGCAACATAATTGACAAGCCCGGTGTCGAGCCATAGGAGTTTGGGACTTTTTTTCGTGTCCGGCAATATCGGGAACGATGCGGATGTCTGAGGATATGCCAGCTCGAGGAGTAATGTCTTTTCCAATATTCTGAAAGCATTGCTCACGTCGGTAGACTTAAATGAAGAATTTGAAAACTTGGCGAACTGTATTCTATGTCCGGCAAATCCCCATCCATAGTTTAGAATATAGCGTATGGTGTCTTGTTCCTTAGGCTTGTCGGCATATTTCTCCACATCATCCCGATACCCGGAGAGCAACGAATTGAATACTCCGTTGAGTCTCACGAAATCTTTGTGCTTGGCATAGTTGGCTACAGCCTCAGGCAATCCGCCTACAATCATATATTTCTTGAACAGATCAAGGGTATATTCATGCATGGATTGTGGCACAGATATGTTACTTACCTGTTCTGCAAGGGTATTGTAGCCTGTAGCTGTCAGAAATTCCACAAAGGTGCATGGGTGCAGGGCCATATATTCAACTCTACCTACCGGAAAGGAGATGTGTCTTCCCATCAGACTCTCGAGCAACGATCCTGCAGCAATGACATAAAGGTCTGGTCGCTTCTCATAGAAATAGCGAAGTGACTGCACGGCATTTGGTTCGTTCTGTATTTCATCGATGAAAATAAGTGTGCGTCCACTGTTTGCTGTAGTTTTCGCTTTGAAGAAAATGCCAGACAGCAAATCTTCGAAGGAACTGTAGTTTGCAAACAAATTTGCGTTTTCCTTTTCTTCAAGATTTATGTATATGTAATATTCGAAATCTTTTGCAAAAAGATCTACAAGGGTAGTTTTTCCTACTTGTCGAGCTCCACGCAATACAAGAGGTTTCCTCTCTTCTTTTTCCGCCCATTGACGAAGGTAGTTGATGGCAATTCTTGTGAACATGTCTGAATCGTTAAAATCTGATTTTTGCGAAAACTGTAGTTTTGCTTGTATTGAATAGTGTGTCTAAACTGCAGTCTTATCATGCACAAAGGTACGATATTTTTTTCAAATCCAAACCAAAAAAAGGGTGGTTTTTAATCAGATCCAAACCAAAAACGATTAAAAAACGATACAAATCCAAACCAACATTCGGAGGAAACTGATACAAATCCAAACCAACTTCAACAGGAATGTGGCGCAAATCCAAACCAAATGGCTTGTAAGAAAAAGAAATAAATCCAAATCATTATGATGAATTTGAGTCTCAAAGAATCATTATCATAATGGTTTGGATTTATTATGTTGTCAGTTTACGGGTAGACCGGTTTATGGATAGACCAGTTTACAAGTAAACGAACAGGCAGGGAGGCTTACCATTTCTCTTCTAATTCCGTCTGAGAGGTAGAGAGGTAGTTCTTGTCGGCATCTGTTACGATGAGCACCCTGTCGCTGCCGCGCAGATAAGCACCGTCGTAGGTGAAGTCGGTTACTTTATTGTCCATTTCGCCAACAAACGACAGTTTGCCGTTCTGAGGATTCATCCACCATGCATGTTTCTTGTTGCCGCTGATTTTGGTGAGGTCTATAGACATCGGCTTGCCGCTGTAGTTGTATACCAGCATAAAGTCGCTGCCGCGCAGAGCGATGACACGGTCGTAGCGTTCGCCGTTCTGACCGGCGATTACACTCTGGTCGCTCTCCGCTTCAGTGAACGGGAAGGCGAGCATAAGCCATTTCAGGTATCTCATCTGTTTGTAGCCAGGGTCGTTCATGGCTTCCCACCATGGCTTTTCGGCTCCGAACGAGGCGAGCACTCCTGGACGCATGAACTGCATCACGGAGTTATGGCCGTAGGTATGTCCGAAACATCCGGCGAATACCGCCCAGTAGGCATAGCGGCGCACGTCGTAGTCCTGCCAGCGAGGAGCGGAGAAATCGTGCAGTCCCTGTGGAATGTCCTCATACGAAGGTTCACCGTCGATTACAGGTTTCAGTGGCTTCTTCTCAAAGCTCATGTCCACATAGCGCCAGTTGTCCTCCTCGGTATTGTCCTTTATGGTGTAGTCGCCGTCACCATTGCGCTGTCCGTAGCGGCGGTGACCGCTCTGAAACATGTTGAAGTCCATCCACTCGCGGTCGTTAAACCATCTTGCCGACGTGGTTCTGCCTCTTGGGTGGAAAGTCATGATATGGCGGTTGTCGTATTTCTTTATGGCACGGGCCAGAGCGTCCCACACTTCAGGCGACTTGTCGCCGAGAATGTCTCCGCCTATCATCCAGATGATGTTCGGCTTGTCCTTGTATCTCTCACCCAGGAATTTGCCGTAGGCAACAGCCTTCTTCACGTCCATCTGGCCGATCATAGACCCCCAGATGCAGTCCATGGCGATATATATTCCGTTGTCGGCAGCGCGGTCTATGATGTAGTCCAGGTGTTCCCAGTATCCGTAGACACCCGGCTTTGACACCTTGCTGAAGTCGAACTCCTTGTTGTTGGCCTGCTGACCATAAACGTTGAAGGTTGGAATGGCGTTGAGCACCTGTATCTGCTCCACGTTGTAGCCCAGTTCGCGCTCTTTGGCGAGGAAATATTCAGCCTCGTCGCGGTTCAGCCTTTCCGGCAGCAGCCATGCGGTGTTGCCGAGCCAGAAAAACGGTGTGCCGTTCTCGTGTATGAGATAGCGCTGGTTTGCCGATACTTTCAGTTTGCCGTTAGACCATGGTTTGTATATGGTCTTCTTGGCAGCGTTTGCCATTGTCGTGGCGAGCAGCATGAAGGCTGCGATAAATAGGGATTTCTTTATTGTCATATTGTATTCGTTATTTTTCTTATATAATAAGAGTTTGTCAGTTTTTCGACTTCAGTTCTATCGTCTGTCCCTTCTTGGTCGGTATGTCATAGACGTAAGACTTTCTGAGTTCTGGCATCTTCTCGATCTTTTCGGGATGGTTGATCTGCTGCTTCACGTTTGTCGGTGTGACGAAGAGTGGGTTGGGATTCTTGCCTTTGGCAGTCCGGAGTCCCTTGCCTGTGAGCGGTACGGCAGACCGTATGCGTAGGTTGCCGCCGTTTTCCGACTTTATCACAGCTTTCACGATGTTGTTCTCCTTCCATGTCATGCTCACCTCAAAACCGCCGCGTGCTTTCAGTCCGCTTACCGTTCCCTCCTTCCATGCGTCGGGCAGGGCAGGGAGCAGATATATGAAACCGTCGTGGCTCTGCATCAGCATCTCGGCGATGCCGGCGGCGCATCCGAAGTTTCCGTCTATCTGGAATGGCGGATGGGCGTCGAAAAGATTGGCATAGGTACCGCCTTTCTTCTTCTCGTTGCGCACCAGGGTTAGTTGGTCGCCGATGAGCTTCAGGGCATGGTTGCCGTCGAGGAGTCTCGACCACAGACACACCTTCCATCCCATGCTCCATCCCGTAGAGGGGTCGCCGCGATGAATCAGCGATGTGCGAGCCGCCGAAGCCAGTTCCGGTGTGCGGAACGGCGAAATCAGATTGCTTGGATACAGACCGTAGAGATGCGACACGTGTCGGTGTATGTCGTCGGGATTGTCCCAGTCGTCTTTCCATTCCTGCAACTGTCCCCAGCGTCCGGTCTGCAGAGGCAGCAGTCCGTCGAGCTTCTCCTGCAGACTGTCTGTGAATGCCTTGTCACCCTTGGCTCCGAGAATCCTCGATGCCTCTATCACATGGCTGAAGAGGTCGGTCAGCAGTTCGTTGTCCATCGTCACTCCGGCCGCCGTGGTGGCCTTGTGGAGATGCGGGTTCTCTGGCGACAGCGACGGACATATCATCCAGTTCCTGCCCGATGGATTTTTCACCATTATCTGGTTGAGGAATCGTGCCGCACCGCACATTATCGGATACACGCTGCTCAGGAAGCCCTTGTCGCCGGTATATAGATAGTGTTCCCACAGATGCTGGCTCATCCATGCCCCTCCCGTTGGCCATAGTCCAGAGGGAGCCTTGTCGATGGCTCCTGTCACTCGCCATAGGTCCGTGTTGTGGTGGAGCACCCATCCGTCAGCGCCATACATTATGCGGGCAGCGTCGCGTCCCGTCTCGCTCACGTCCTTGATGAGCGAGAAGAGCGGCTGGTTCAGTTCCGTGAGATTCGCCACTTCAGCCGGCCAGTAGTTCATTTCCAGATTTATGTTGCAGGTATATTTGCTGTCCCACGACGGCATCATCTTGTCGTTCCACAGTCCTTGAAGCGTTGGCGGCTGTGTGCCGGGTTGCGATGTGGAGATGAGCAGGTAGCGTCCGAACTGGAAGTATGTCTCTACAAGGTGTTCGTCGTTGTGACTCTTGAAATTCTGTATTCTCCAGTCCGTTGTCTTGTCGGCAAACTTGTCGTTGCCCAGGTTGAGGCTCACGCGGTCAAACTGCTCCTTGTATAGTGCCACGTGCTCCTTTTTCAGTCTGTCGAAACCACTGTCGAGAGCTCTTCTCAGAGTGCTCTCCGAGAGTAGCGTGTCGTTTCCGCTGATATCGTTGTATTTCTTGAAGTTTGTGGCGATGGTGAGGAATATGGTGGCTTCGTCAGCATCCTTTATCTGCAGCACACCGTCTTTGCTTCTGATTGTTCCACCCTTTAGCTGCGCCGTGGCGCGTCCGGTGAACTGCACCTTTCCCTTCAGTCCCTCGTGCCATCCGCTGATGCCGCTGAGCACAATCTCGTCGCCTTCCGACCTCACGCTGACGTCCTGCTGTGGCGATGTCATCTGTGCGTTGCATGTTATCATTCCCTTCTTGCTGGCAGAGAGCTTCACCATGATCACATTGCCGCTCAGCGACGATATGTATTCGCGTCGGTAGGTCACGCCATTGGCCTTGAACTGAGTCACTGCCCTTGCCGAGTCGAGACTCAGTTCGCGGCGGTAGTCAGAATACTCTTCCAGTCCGGGAAAACTTACATACAGGTCGCCGAAGGGCTGGTATGGCATTCCGGAGTTCGTCTTTGCCATGACATGAGCCGTAGCCATGTCTTGCGCCTCCTTGTATTTGCCCTGCCACACCAGTTCTCTCACCCGGGGCAGGTATTCCCGAGCCTCCGGGTTGGCGTTGTTGTTGGGGCGTCCTGCCCAGATAGTCTCTTCGTTGAGTTGCAGACGGTCGTTGGCAGGAGTGCCGTAGACCATCGCTCCCAACCGGCTGTTGCCCAGAGGCAATGCTTCCGTCCACATTGCTGCAGGCTTGTCATACCACAGTATGTGGCTGTTTCCGGTCTTTGTATCGTTGCCTTTTGCGAGTGTCGTCGTGGCGGCAAGAGTCAAGACCGCGGCAGATAGTATTATTGCTTTTTTCATCTCTTCAGGTTGGTGTGATTTCTTTTTTGTCTATGTTGCTTGTTTCCGGTTATGAAGACATTATGATAATGTCAGGATAATCCATGTCTTTAATTTGACGTTGCTTCACCGCTTTTGTACCTATCGGTCTGCATCCGAGGGTAGGGATAACCATGACAAACATCCCCCAAAATGGAAATTCTGAAAATTCTTCATAAACCGTCAGATCGTCAGGTTTTTGCTGTAACGCATTTATATATTGGCTGTTGGCGACCAGATGGTTGTTTTCGATTGTCTGGATGGTTCGTTGTCATAAGCTGACATAGAGCGCTCCACATCTTCGGCAACGCCACATTCCTGACAGCCACAATGTAGTAAAAGGTAAATAGTCCATCTCCCATTTCTCACGTCTTGCCCCTGATTTGAAACAAAATTAGAGGTAAGTTGCCCCTGATTTGAAACAAAAAATATTCTTTTTGCCCCTGATTTGAAACAAAAAAGTTGTATCTTTGCCCCTGATTTGAGGCAAAAGATATGTTTAAGCGCAAGATATTAAGCAAATTAGAAGCATGGAAGCGAGATGAAAGGCATAAACCACTCATCTTGAGAGGAGCCAGACAAGTAGGCAAGACAACAGTTGTCAACGAATTTGGTTCCCAGTTCGACAACTACCTATACTTCAACCTGGAAATGAATGAGAGCGTCAGATTGTTCGAGATGGATATTCCTTTGAATGATTTGGTCAATATGCTGTTTGCCAGTTTAGGCAAATCGCAACGAGAAGGCAGCACGCTCATTTTCATCGACGAGATACAGAATTCTCCAAAGACCATCGCTCTGCTCAGATATTTCTACG
>ENA-UPTB01001023-UPTB01001023.1-human-gut-metagenome-genome-assembly--contig:-NODE-1023-length-26252-cov-9.852493_pt1 | contig 26252 bp, 20 predicted proteins | sample MGYA00250046_ERZ773369 | MGnify/ENA primary metagenome ERZ773369 (study PRJEB29103, sample SAMN06111938) | human gut metagenome | biome: human gut; feature: ankylosing spondylitis patient; material... | reverse complement strand
ACCAAAGCGCCCGCGAGGGTCCTTGAAAGCACACCCCGCGTGTGTCAGGAGCATAAGGTCTGCTTGCAGATACCTTGTTCCGCCTGCTGCATAAGACCTGTGAAAACAGGCATCTTGCCGCAGTAAAAACAATTGCGTTTTTAGCGCCCCATCCACTGGCAACAGTGAATGGGGCGTATTTTTGTGCGCGAATGCGATAAAAATGTGAAAAATAGTGTGCAAGACGCTTTTTACAGTTTTTTCATAGCTTCTTCATGAAATCAAATGTGAAACCTGCTATACTGCTGTCATAAGGAACCGGGGCCGCAACCGATTCCTTGTACATGATTCCTCCTCACCAAGGCAATATCCAAAAACAGAACGCCTTTTCCAGTGTACCGCAAGCGCTGGAAAGGGCGTTTTGCTTTTTGGTACAGGATTTCCGTTTTATAATTCGGCGCTTTTAGGGTTGACCCTGCTTTTTTACGGCGCTATAATAAATCTGTAAGTTAAGTTTTTTAGCAGCCCCAGGAGGTGAACGCAGAACAATGGACCCGGATCATAGTCGAAGACGATGGAACGATGCGGCAGATCGGATAACAAAAACAGCTGCGTTCGCCTTTTTGAGCCGGAACCCCGTGTAAGCGGAAGCTTCCGGAGCAAAAGGGCGCGGCTTTGTGCGCATGATCCGTGTTTTTACGCGCGGCAGTGCACCAGAGCGGCGCTTTTGTGATGCGGTTTGCTGCATCCTCCCCAGCCTTGGAACACGAGAGGAGGAGCAAACATGGAAGAAAAGAAAAAAGCTGTTCCGGAGGGGGAGGCATCCCTCCCGGTGCAGGAGCTGCCCGCGGATATCCCTGCGGAGGTGCGCCAGAAGCTGGCCGAAGACCTGAACGAAGAGGCCACCGAAGACCTCAAGCAGGACATCCGGGAGGCGGAAAAAGAGGAGGCCAACGACGAGGAGGTCAAGGCTGACCCCGAGATGCTGACCAAGAGCCGCCTGCTCAAGCTGCTGGTGAAAAAGCAGTACGTCAAGCTGCGCGAAGTGACGGAGGAAGAGCAGCCCGCCGACCTGGCAGAACTGCTGGAAGAGCTGGATGAGAACAACCGTCTGGTGGTGTTCCGCCTGCTGAAAAAAGAGGTGGCGACCGAGGCGTTCGCCTATATGTCCGATGAGGCCCGTGACGATCTGGTCAACGCGTTCTCGGATGTGGAACTGGTCAGCGCCATTGAGGAGATGAGCCTGGACGATGCCGCGGACCTGCTGGAAGATATGCCGGCCGGCGTGGTCAAGCGGGTGCTGGAGAAATCCTCCAAGCAGACCCGTGAGAGCCTGAACAAGCTGCTGAACTACCCCGAGAGCTCCGCCGGCAGCCTGATGACGCCGGAATATGTCCGCCTGCGCAAGGATATGACCGTGAACGACGCCTTTGGAGCCATCCGCACCCAGGGCGAGAACGCCGAGACCGTTTACACCTGCTATGTCGTCGAGCGGAACCGTCTGCTGGGCGTTGTGTCTGCTCGCAGCCTGCTGCTGGCAGAACCCAAAACCCCGGTGACCGAGATCATGGACGACAACGTGGTCACGGTGAAAGTCACGGATGACCAGGAGTATGTGGCCCGTGAGATGCAGCGCTACGACTTTACCGCCATGCCCGTTGTGGACAACGAGGGGATGTTCGTGGGTATCATCACCATCGACGACGCGATCGATGTCCTGACCGACGAGTCCACCGAGGATATGCAGAAGATGGCGGCTATTCTGCCGGACGACGATGCCACGACTTATTTTGGCACCAGCGTCTGGACTCACGCCAAGCAGCGTATCCCCTGGCTGCTGATTTTGATGCTTTCGGCAACCTTTACCGGCATGGTCACCACCCATTATGAGGAAGCATTCGTCAGCCTGCCCCTGCTGGTCTCGTTCATGCCCATGCTGATGGACACCGCCGGCAACTGCGGCAACCAGATCAGCACCCTGATGGTTCGCGGACTGGCGCTGGGCGAAGTGGAGCCCAGCGATTTTCTCCGTGTGCTGGGCAAGGAGATGCGTGTTTCCGCCATTGTGGGCGCCGTGCTGGGCATCGTGAACGGCCTGCGCATCTACCTGATGTACACGTTCCTGTACGCCGGGCAGTACGAGAATGTCCTTGGCTATGCCGTTGTGGTCAGCGTGTCGCTGTTCTTCAGCGTCATCCTGGCAAAGCTGGTGGGCGGTATGCTGCCGCTGGCCGCCAAGAAGCTGGGTGCTGACCCGGCCATTATGGCAACGCCGTTCATCACCACCATCGTGGATGCGTGCAGTTTGATCCTGTATTTCCAGATCGCACAGCTGGTGTTCAAGAACATGATGTAACCATTGGCTTTGTTCTCTTTTGTCCCCAAAAGAGAACCAGAAAAGGGCCGCTAGTTTCGAGGCGCGGGGCACGACCAAGGGGCTACTCGCCCCTTGGAACCCCAAAGAAGAACAAAAACTCCCTGAATCGGGCGGTGTGCCTGCGCACAGACGCTATTCCGATTCAGGGAGTTTTTATATTTGCAGCTTCGCTGCAAAAAGTACTCTTTTCCACGCTTTTCAACATGGGGGATTCTGCAGTGTATGTGTGTGGAAAACTGCCGCCTCAAAAATTCCAGATTGGAGAGGCTGAAAACACCCCGGTGCGGAAAGCCTCGAAAAATAAATTTTTGCCCTCGACTTTCTTTTGGAAAAAAGAAAAAATCCCTCTATTTCTCCCCAAAAGCTTCCAGCATCCGCCTGGAAGAATACAACAGGTATAACGGAACGCTTCCAAAACGGTGGAAAACTCGGTGGAAAAAGTGGAAAACACTGTGGGAAACCCCGCTTCTTTTTCACAAATCCAGTGGAAAACCCGGTGGAAAAAGTTAAAAGATGATTCCAGTGGGGATAAAACGCGGGAAAAAAACGGGCGGCGGGGCCGTTCTCTGCCGCAAACTCTCGCAGGGATTTTCTTGAATGGCGTGGGCAAACATGATACAATGGTGTGCAGAAAGGCTCTCAGAAAACGGGCCGCAAAATTTAAAACACGGAGGCGTTTGCCTATGAACTGGATCACCAAGCTGGAGCGGAAATTTGGCCGCTATTGCATCCCCAATCTGATCTCCATTCTGATCGGCGGTCAGATCCTGGTCTATGCAGTGGAGCTGTTTGTCAACCAGTATATTTCGTTCTACCTCAATCTGGACCGTGGCGCTCTGCTGGCGGGCCAGATCTGGCGGGTCATCACGTTTATGTTTGTGCCGTTCTCGGGCGGCGGGCCGCTGAGCGTGGTTTTGGGCATCTACTTCACCTGGTTCATCGGCACGGCACTGGAAAAAGAGTGGGGCGATTTTCGCTTTAACCTCTATCTCCTGCTGGGGATGCTGGGGGCGGTGCTGGCCTGCCTGTGCACGGGTTGGGCAGACACCTACTGTCTCTCCCTCTCTCTCCTGCTGGCCTTTGCCATGCTCTACCCGGAGGTGCAGGTGCTGCTCTTTTTCGTCATCCCGGTGCGGGTGAAGTATTTTGGCCTGTTCGCGGCGGCGCTCTGGGTGTTCAGCTTCCTGACGGCTGCCCCGCTGGGCAAGCTGAATTATCTGCTCTGCATGGTGGGCTTTGCGGCGTTCTTTGGCCCGCAGGCTGCCCGCAGTGTCCGGGCATGGATCCGCCGGGAGCAGTGGAAGAGGAAAAACAGACGATGATGATCGACCGGATCGAGGGCAACGCGGAGCTGAAAAAGAGCGTCCGCATGATGCTGGACAGCCGCCGGATGACCCACAGCCTCCTGCTGGTGGGCGAAGAGGGGCTGGGCGCGGGCTTTGCGGCCCGCTGCGTGGTGGCCGATTACCTCTACCCCGCGGGCGGAGCGCCTGCCGAGGCCCTGCTGCGGGGCGAGTGCTGCCGCGCCGTGGGCAAGCCCGGCGACCGTGACAGCGGCCGGGTGGAGACGGGCATTGTCCGGGAGGCCATCTCCATTACGGGCATGGGCTCCGGCGGGCGGTATCTCGTCAGCCAGGTCAAGGCCATGCGGACCGAGATCTTCAACACCAGCCTCTCGGCGGAGGGCCGTGCCGTCCTGCTCTACCATGTGGAGCGGATGAATGAGGAATCGGCCAACGCCCTGCTCAAGGTGATGGAGGAGCCGCCCGAGGGCGTGCTTTTTATCATGACGGCAGATTCGCTGGCAGGCGTGCTGCCCACCATCCGGAGCCGCTGCATCAGCTTTGCGGTGGCCCCGGTCTCCCCGGAGGCCTGTGCCCGCTACTGCACCGCGCGGGGCGTGGAGAAAAAGGACGCCGCCCTCTACAGCGAGCTGTTTGACGGCCACATTGGCACGGTGCTTGCGGCGGCCCGGGACGAAGACCGCCGGGCCCTGGTGGAGCAGGCGCTGACCCTGGCAAAGGCCGCACAGGCCCGGGACAGCTATGCCGCCGCCGTGCTGCTGGCGGGATACGAAAAAGACAAGGCTGGTGCCACCGCCCTGCTGGCCGATTTCCGGGCCGCCGCGGCCGCCGGCGTGCAGGGCAGCAAACATTCCCCGGTGCAGGGCGAAACGGCCCGTAAGGCCCTTGGATTGGCGGATACGGCCATCTGGCATCTGTCCACGCAGGTCAACCCCAAGATCACGCTGTCGGTGCTGGCCGCAAAGTTCCGGACGCTCTGAAAAATCAAAAAAGCTGCCGCGTTTTTCCGCGGCAGCTTTTGCTGTATCAAAGAAATTATCTTCTGCGGGTCTTGCGGCGGCGGCTGAGGTTCAGCGAGCCTCCACCCATGACCATGGTGGCGAAGCTGAGGATGGCTAAGATGAGGATGAGGGCCGCCAGAAGCTCCAGCGTGGCTTTGAGGTCGGTGCGAAAGTCCGAGATATATTCCTGATGGGTCACGAGGTCCACGGTGCCGATCTCGTAGCCGTCCAGATAGACGGTGGCACTGCCGATGACGGCGTTGTCTTTCACGGTGGCGGAGACGCTTTCCGGCACCTCGAACGAATAAGTGATCGGATCGTCCGCGTGGCCGTAGCCGCTGACAGGCTCGGCGGCGTAGAGCTCCACGGCTTCCTCACTGCGGCACTTGGTCAAGGGTACCGTGGTCAGCACCGTTTGGGTGTCGGTCAGCTGGCGGTCTGAGAAGCTGGCAAAAGCCCAATCGAGGATCTCCGCGCACTCGCGGTAGATGTTATCGAGGTCAGAGCCCAGGACGACGAGGCCGTAGGTGTGGCCGTCTTTCTCCGCAAAGGTGACAAAGCAGCGGCCCGCCAGCGTGGTGAAGCCGGTCTTCATGCCACGGATGTAATCGCGGTAATAGGCGTACTCCGGGTTGAGCATGAGGTTGGTGGAGGTGATGGCCCGCTCGTTCTGGTGCAGGTTGGTGGCGGGCAGGGTGTAGCTCTGGGTGTTGGCCACCTGCATGTAGGTCTCGTTGGCGTAGCAGGCGGAGGCGATCTTGGCCAGATCTTCGGCGGTAGAGACATTGCCGTAATCATACAGGCCGTGCACGCAGGTAAAGCTGGTGCCGGTGCAGCCCAGCTCCTGGGCTTTCTGGTTCATCATGGAGACAAAGGCGGGCAGGTTGCCGCCGGAGACATCGCTGGCGATGACGCTGGCCGCGTCGTTGGCGCTGGCCACCAGCAGGCCGTACAGCAGGTCAATGCGGCGCACCGTCTCCCCGATGCGGAGGTTCATGGTGCTGCCGTTGGCGTTCTGGATGTCCTTGAACTCCTGCGTCAGGCTGGTGGGAATGGTGATCTCCTCGTTCAGGTCCTTGCCGCTCTCCAAAAAGAGCAGGGCCGTCATCATTTTGGTCAGGCTGGCAATGTAGCGGGACTGCCCGGCGTTCTGGTCCAGGATGGGCTTGCCCGTGTCCAGATTGAACAGGTAGACCGACTCGGTATCGCTCACGGTCTGGATGGGCATGTCGTAGGTGGCAAAGCCCGCCAGTGAGGCCGAGACGGCCAGCACAAGGGTCAGGGCCAGCGCGGCGGCCCGGCGGAACAGTGATGTGGTTTGCATGAGCATATCCTCCCAAAGAATCAGATCATCCCAGCAGGTTCTGCCAGAACGAGAAGAGCGAGTGCTTTTTGGTTTCGGGGGCCGCCGCCTTGGGCTGCAGGTCGGGGTTTGAGAATGCCCAGTCGAACAGCTCGGCGGCTTCCCGGAAGATATTCTGGCTGTTGGAGCCTAAGATGACAAGGCCGTAAGTCCGGCCGTTCTGGCTGGCAAAGGTGACAAAGCAGCGGCCCGCCTGGGTGGTGAAGCCGGTCTTCATCCCCTGCGCGTAGCCGCGGTAGTACGCACTGCCCGGCTTGAGCAGCCGGTTGGTGGAGGAGATGTTCCGGGCCGGGTGAATATTGGTGGCCGGCAGGGTGTAGCTCACCGTGTTGGCTACCTGCATGTAAGTACCGTTGGCGTGGCAGGCCAGCGCGATCTTTGCCATATCCCGGGCGGTAGAGTAGTTGTTGTGATCGTACAGGCCGTGGGGGCAGGTAAAGTGGGTGTTGGTACAGCCCAGCTGGCTGGCCCGGGCGTTCATCCGGGCGGCAAAGGCGGCCAGGTCTCCCCCGGCGGCGTCGCTGGCCAGCACGCTGGCCGCGTCGTTGGCGCTGGGCACCAGCATGGCGTAGAGCATGTCGAGGCGGCGGACGCTCTCCCCGGCCTGCAGGCCGATGGTGTGGCCCCGGTTGGCCCGGATGGCTTGGAACTCCGGTGTCAGGCTGTCCGGGATGGGGATGCTCTCGTTCAGGTCGGCCCCGCTTTCCAGTACCAGCAGGGCGGTCATCATCTTGGTCAGGCTGGCAATGGGCCGCACCTGATCCGGGTTCTGCTCTACAAGGGCCTCCCCCGTGCTGGCGTCAAACAGATAGACCGCCTCCGCGTCATAGGCTGTCTGGATGGGCATGGCGTAGGCGGCGGCAAAGCCGGGCAGGGCCAGCGCCGCGGTCAGGGCAAGGGTGAGCACCAGCGCCGCCGCCTGGCAAAAAAGGGAATGCTTGTGCATGGGAAAAAACTCCTCCGGAAGTTTTCAGCTTCCTCTTGAACTGTAACTGATAAAAGAATACCATAAATGAAGAAAAAGAGAAAGGTGGTTTTTCACAATGATCCTATCCTTTGGTGGAAAAAGCCCCCGGGACGAGGGGGCGGCCTTTGTGGCGGACAACGCCACCGTGCAGGGCGACGTGCTCCTCAAGCCGGGCACGACGGTCTGGTACGGGGCTGTGCTCCGGGGCGACAGCGGCACCCTGACGATTGGCGAGAACACCAACATCCAGGACAATGCCGTCCTCCACTGCGACGCGGGCGGGAAAGTGCTGCTGGGCAAGAATGTCACCGTGGGCCACTGCGCGCTGGTGCACGGCTGCACCGTGGGCGATGACAGCCTCATCGGGATGCACGCCACCCTGCTCAACCACAGCGTGGTGGGCAAGCGGTGCATCATCGGGGCCGGGGCGCTGGTGCCGGAGGGCATGGTCATCCCGGACGATTCTGTGGCCGTGGGCATCCCCGCCCGGGTCATCAAGAAGATCACCCCGGAGCAGCTGGAGCACAACCGCGCCAACGCCGCAAGCTATGTGGAAGAGGGCAAGGCGCACGCCGAGGCGCAAAAAGAGCGAACCTGAAAAACCGCGTCCGTTCTGGTTAAAATGACCAGACGGGCGCAAATTTCGTTAATTTGGTAAAAAAAAACGAAATATTTATTGGAAATTGTGACAATTGACAATATCTCGAATGGTGGCAAGACGACGACCTTTGTGATGAACGCCAACGGCGAAGTTGTGTCTGAATAAGATTTAACTCTCAACCCCGCAGGTAGAGCAGCATCTACCTGCGGGTTTTCTATGGTAGAAACTTTTGTGTGAAAACAAAGCGAAAAATTTTCGTTCGGTAATTAACACATTTTTCACAAGAAAGTAATGACTTTTGCGCGGAAATCGGGTATACTATCCTCACAAGGGCGCGGGGCCGCAACCGCTCCCTTGCACATGATTCCTCCTCACACCAAAGCAATACCCCAAACAAAATCCCCCTCCGGTGTACCGCAAGCGCCGGAGGGGGATTTTGGGTTTTATACAGGTTTATACCGCGCCGTAAATGCCGTGTACCGAGACTTCGCCGGTGAAGACATGCTCCTCGCCGGAGTCGGTGCGGACAACAAGGCGGCCCTCTTCGTCGATATCCACGGCTTCGCCGTTGCCCTCGCCGCCGCCGGGCAGGTCAAAGGTCACGCGGCGGCCGATGTTGACGCAGGCCTTTTTGTACTCCTCCCGGAACGGCGCAAAGCCATCCCGCGCGAAGACGTACATGGGGCGGTCAAAGCCGAAATCCGTCAGGGCCTCGGCCAGCCACTCGGGGTCGGTGGTCAGATCGACATTTGCCCCCTGCAGCGCCAGCGAGGTGCCGTGGGGCAGGTCGGCGGCATCAAAATAGCTCTGGGGCTGGGCCAGGTTGATGCCAATGCCGCACAGGATGCCCCGGCCCTGCTGCTGGTAGCCGTAGCTGACGCCCTCGCAGAGGATGCCCACGATCTTTTTGCCGTTGAGCAGCAGGTCGTTGGGCCATTTGATCTGGCACTCCACGCCGTAGCGCAGGGACAGCTGCCGCCGCACGGCCAGGCTGGCCAGCAGCGGCAGGGTGGCAGGCTGGGCCAGCGGCTCCCGGATGGCCACGGTGTAGTACAGGGCCTTGCCCTCGGCGTTGACCCAGGTGCGGCCCAGGCGGCCCCGCCCGGCGGTCTGGTTGGTGGTGTACACGGCCCCCACGGGGCCAAACTCTTCAAAATGCTCTTTTACATAGGCGTTGGTGCTGCCGCATTCGGGCAGATAGCGCACCTCATTGATGCTCATGCTTTGGGTACCTCTTTGTGCTCATGGCCCACGACCTTGCCGTCGGCCAGTGTCAGGATGCCGTAGGTGTCGGCCCCGGTGTAGCAGCGGCCGCAGGAGCCCGGGTTGAACAGGAACACCCTGCCCCGGGTCTCGGCCAGCGGGATGTGAGTGTGGCCAAACAGCGCCACCTGTGCCCCGCGGGCGGCGGCGGCGTCCGCCAGCGTATCCAGATCGTATTTTACGCCGTACATGTGCCCGTGCGTATAGAAAACGATGACCTGATCGAAAGCGGCCAGCCCGTCGTAGGGCTCCAGCGCACCAAAATCACAGTTTCCGGCCACGGCATAGGTCCGCAGGCGGGGGTATTTGGTCAGTGCAAGTTCTAAATCGCGCAGGCCGTCGCCCAGAAAGATCAGGGCGTCGATGTTTTCCCGTTCTGCTTTCAGGACGCGCGCGATGGCGTCGCTGCCGCCATGGCTGTCGCTCAGGATCAAAAGTTTTGTCACGAAAGGGGCCTCCTCAATATTTTAATACGTCTTAAACCTCTCAGTCGAGCTTCGCTCGCCAGACACTCCCCTTTCGGCACTTTCGTGCCACCTCCCCCGGCCGGGGGAGTCTTTCCTGACAGGGGAGCCTTTGGCAAATAGAAAAAGCTTCCATCGACTGCCAAGGCCTCCCCTGCTAGGGGAGGTGGCATTGCGTCAGCAATGACGGAGAGGTTTAATTCTGCTGCAACACCAGCAGTTGTTTATAGATCTCGCTCTTGGAGTAGGGCGTGCCCTGGGCCGCGGCTTTGGCGGCTGCCGAGGGGCCAAAGCCCTGCCGGGTCAGTTCCAGCGCCCGCTGGGCGGCTTCGTCCAGCGTCAGCTCGGTGGGTTCCGCGGCGGGGGCGCCGGCCATCACCAGCACATACTCGCCCCGGGGCTCGTTGGCGGCGTAGTGGGCCACGGCCTCGCCCAGGGTGGTTTTCCAGATCTCTTCATGGAGCTTGGTCAGCTCCCGGCAGAGGGTGATGCTCCGGTCCTCGCCAAAGGCGGCGGTCAGGTCGTCCAGCGTGGTGCGCAGTTTGTGGGGTGCCTCGTAAAAGATGACGGTCCGCTTCTCGCCCAGCAGCTCGGCCAGACGCTCCTTTTTCTGCTTCCGGTTCACGGGCAGAAAGCCCTCAAACACCCAGCGGGAGGTGTCCTGCCCCGAGACGGCCAGTGCCGTGACGCAGGCCGAGGCGGCGGGCACGGGCACTACTTTGATGCCCCGGGCCAGCGCGTCCCGCACGATGACCTCGCCCGGGTCGGAGACGCAGGGCATTCCGGCGTCCGAGCAGAGGGCGCAGTTCTCCCCCGCCTCGATGCGGCGGAGGATGCCTTCGCCTTTCTGGAGGGCGTGCTCGTAGTAGCTGACCATGGGCTTTTTCAGGCCCAGAAAGTTGAGCAGCTTCATGGTCACGCGGGTGTCCTCGGCGGCAATGAAATCCGCCGCGCCGAACGTTGCCGCCACACGGGGCGGCATATCCTCCAGGTTGCCGATGGGAGTTGCCACGATGTATAATGTTCCGGCCATAACAGCCCTCCTCAGTGTTTTCCGTACATTGCAGCACCGGCTGCAATGAGAATGTCCGGCTCGATCTTCAAGCCCGTTTTCCGGTTCTTCTGCGCCTCTACCAGAAACAGCCAGGGAGCGCTTTCGGCTCTGTTTTTCACAAACGCCAGCCGCTTGGGCTCCAGTCGGTGGGCCCGCAGCACGGCCAGCACCTCGGCCAGCCGCTCGGGCCGGTGGCAGAGCGCCAGCCGCCCGCCGTCTTTCAGCAGGCGGAACCCGCAGGCGCAGACATCTTCCAGCGTGCAGTCGGTCTCGTGGCGGGCGGTGGCCCGGGCCGCGTTGCTGCTCTGGAAGCCCGCCGTAAAATAGGGCGGGTTGCAGGCGCAGAGGTCAAAACTGCCCTCCCCCTCCCGGTAGGCGCGCAGGTCCGCGCGGACGGGGGTGATGTGGGCAAGCTCCGGGCCCTGCGCGGCCACGGCTTCCGCCAGCAGGGCGCTGGCCTCCGGCTGCAGCTCCAGGGCCGTGCAGGGGCCCCGGTGGCCGCTGTCGTGCCACTCCAGGCTGACAATGCCGCAACCCGAACACAGGTCGGCTGCTTTCTGGCCGCGTTTGGGCGGGCAGAACCGGGCCAACAATAAGGCGTCCGAGCCAAAGCGGTGGACGGACGAACAATAGACTTCTGTTTTATTATACAAAATCTCGGTTGAATGTTCCATATACAGGCTCAAAATCCTTTGCCAAAATATCGGGGCCGAAAATCCGACAAAATTGTGCAGGCCGGGAAAATTGCGCGGAAACAGAAAAGCGGCAGACCCGTTTGGACAGGTCCGCCGCTTTTTGTGTCTGTTTACAGGGATCGCTGCAATTATTCAGCAGTGATAGCACCGGTGGGGCAAGCGCCCTCGCAAGCGCCGCAATCGATGCAAGCGTCTGCGTTCACAACTGCAACACCACCCTCGATGGTGACTGCACCAACCGGGCAAGCGCCCTCGCAAGCGCCGCAGCCAACACATGCGTCAGAAACCTTGTGTGCCATAATCGTACTCTCCTTATCTCCCGTGCGGTCATTTATGAAGAAACCTGCCCTTGCACGGCGGGTGGCGGGCTCCCTCGGAAATCTTATCCTTGACACGATTCTAGCAAAGCAAAATCAAAAAGGCAAGACTAACCGTACCGCGCAAAATGCAAAACTCGTTTTTTTGTTGGGTTGCACAAAAGCACAGGCTAACTTCTGGAGGAAATTGAAGAGATTTTTTGGCGAAAATCACGAAATATGGTTAGTTTTAGCAGACTAACCTTGGTGAATTCCCACTATTTTTCTGGGAATTATCTACCTTTTTTGGGGCAGTTTCCGCAACCCGTGCCGCCATTGGCGTCGGCGGAAGCTACCACCGGGGCGGGGTTGCGCACGCCGGAATAATCGTCGTCCGGGTCCGGGCGGCGGGGGGCGCGCTTGCCGCCGCTGATGTACTCGCACACGCCCACCTTGTAGTAGCGCGGGGTGAGGGCCTCGGTGCCGCAGCGCACCCGCAGGTAGCCGGAAACGGGGTTGACTTCCAGCACGGTGCCCAGGCCGTCCGGGGTGCGGACGGTGCTGCCCACCATGGGCATGATGCTGTTCAGGTACTCGTAGGCGCTCTCCTCGTAGGCCAGACAGCACATCAGGCGGCCGCAGGCACCGCTGATCTTGGTGGGGTTCAGGGACAGGCCCTGCTCCTTTGCCATCTTGATCGAAACAGGCTGGAAGTCCTTTAAAAAGCGGGAGCAGCAGAACGGCTGGCCGCAGATGCCCAGGCCGCCGATCATCTTGCTCTCGTCGCGCACGCCGATCTGGCGCAGCTCAATGCGGGTGTGGAAGATGCCGGCCAGGTCCTTGACCAGCTCCCGGAAGTCCACGCGGCCGTCCGCCGTGAAGTAGAACATGATCTTGGAGCGATCAAGGGTGTACTCGGCCTCCACCAGCTTCATTTCCAGGCCATGGCGTGCAATGCACTCCTGGCAGGTGTGGTAGGCTCGTTTCTCGTCCTCGCGGTTCTGGCGCATCCGGCGCACATCCACGCTGTCGGCCATCCGGGTAATGGGCTTGAGGGCCTTGGGCACTGCCGTGTCGGCGATCTCCCGCACGCCCTGCACCACCTCGCCGCACTCAATGCCGCGGGCAGTTTCCACAATGACGTAATCCCCGGCCTTGATGTCAGCATCGGCGGGGTCAAAATAATAGCTTTTGCCGTTGTCCTTAAAACGGACAGAGATGACTTTTTTCATAGCATTCCTCTTTGGGGTGGTTGTTGTTCTCGTTGTATCTGAGTCGGGCTCCAAATGAGCCTGATATTCCATTCTGATGTTAGTATACCATAATCAAAACCACATTTCCACGAAAAAAATAAAATCGCCGCGTCCGGGCACCGTGTTCGGGCCTCAAAAAATTGGGCGGCGGGCGCAATGATCGGCCCGGCTCGTTCGTATACAACCTGATTTCGACATGAAAATTCTGGAAACGGGTCAAAAAATTGAGGAATTGAGCGGAGAATTCCCCGGTTGCGGAAAAGTATCTTAAGTTTTATAAAAGATTCACCAAGGGACTATTGCAACCCCCTCCCCCTCGTGTATAATAAGGATACTAAAGGAAATTTAAGCCCCGCTGCTTGGGGGGCCTAAGAGAAACGGTAGGAAGAAATGGAAAAATTCAGTGTCAAAAAACCGTTTACGGTGCTGGTTGGTGTTGTCATGGTCCTGCTGCTGGGGTTCGTGGCCCTCAGCCACATGCAGACCAACCTGCTGCCGGACATCAGCACGCCGTACCTGATGGTGGTCACGGTTTACCCTGGTGCCAGCCCGGAGCGTGTGGAGAGCGAAGTCTCCGACGTGATGGAAAACGCCCTGGGTACCGTGGCGGGTGTGGACACCATCACCGCCACCTCGGCGGAAAACTACAGCCTGCTGCTGATGAAGTTCTCCGAGGGCACCGATATGAACAGCACCATGGTCAAGGTGTCCAACAAGGTGGATCAGACGGTGTCCAGCCTGCCAAGCAGCTGCCTGACCCCTTCCATCATTGAATACAGCATGAACATGAATGCCTTTATGACGGTTGCCATCAGCCGCGAGGGCAGTGATGTCTACGACCTCTCCGATTTCGTCAGCGGAACGCTGGTGCCCTATGTGGAGCGCAGGGGCGGCGTGTCCAGCATCTCGGCCAACGGCCTCATCGAGAAGATGGTGCAGGTGCAGCTGAGCCAGTCCAAGATCGACGTCATCAACGAGAAGCTGCTGGAGACCATCGACGTCCAGCTGGCGGCGGCCCATGAGCAGCTGGAAGCCGCCCAGGCCCAGATCGAAGCCGGCCGCAAGGAGTACGAAAAACAGCTGAAAAACTACGGCGACATGGTCTCCGATACCGTGATGGCCCAGATGGGCACCGAGGTGGGTGCCGCCGTGACCACCGTCCGGGATAAGGCGCAGGCCCTGCTGGACAGTGTGAACCAACTGATCGCCGTGGTCAACGAGCCGGAGATCCAGCAGGCGCTGATCGAGGTGCGCGATGGCCTGCAGCATGTGGTGGACCAGTTCAACGAGACGGGAATGCGGGACATTGACTCCCTCATTTCCATCATCGGCGAGCTGCGCGATATCACCGATAAGCTCACCGTTGCCCTGCAGCAGCTGCAGAACCGCCTGAACCTGGAAACGGGTGCCGACGGCAGCACCGCCGGAGATCTGGCGGGCGACCTGGAAGTGCAGCAGAGCATGAGCACCATCTATAAAACGCTGGAAGATACCATCAAGGCCATGGACAATGTGCCCGAGCTGATGAACACGTTCTCCCAGGCGCTGGGCAGCTATTCCAGCCAGCAGCTCTCCGCGTACATGAAGTTTACCGAAGCCCGTGAGATGCTGAACAACTACCAGACCCAGTACGACGAGGCCAACGCCCAGTATGAGGCGGCCAAGGAGAAAGCCATCGCCAGCGCCGATGTGGCCAAGCAGCTGGATATCGACACGCTGGCCACCCTCATCTACGCCCAGAACTTCTCCATGCCCGCCGGCTACGTCAAGGACTCCAGCGGAAAATCCTGGCTGCTGAAAGTTGGCGAGGAGTACGACAGCGTGGCCGATATCGAGGGCGCGCTGCTGCTCCATGTGGATGGCTTTGGCGATGTCCGCCTCTCCGATGTGGCGGATGTGGAAGTCATTGATAACGCCGAGGCCAGCTATACCCGTCTGAATGGCGAGCGGGCCGCCGTGCTCAAAATTTTCAAGAGCTCCACGGCCAGCGCCAGCACGGTTTCGGATAACTGTCTGGAAGCGTTCAAGGAGCTGGAAGCCCAGTACGACGGCCTGAAAGTGGTCGTTCTGTCCAACCAGGGCAACTACATTACCGTTATTGTCAAGAGCATCCTCACCAGCATGATCGTGGGTGCCGCTCTGGCCATCATCGTGCTGGCCATCTTCCTGAAAGATATCAAGCCCACCCTCGTGGTCGGCATCAGCATCCCGCTGTCCGTTCTGTTCGCCATCGTGCTGATGTACTTCACCGGGCTGGACCTCAACGTCATGACGCTGGCGGGCCTCTCCCTCGGCATTGGTATGCTGGTGGATAACTCGGTCGTCGTCATTGAGAACATCTACCGTCTGCGGGGCCGGGGCGTCCCGGCACCCCGCGCGGCCGTGCAGGGCGCAAAGCAGGTGGGCATGTCCATTGTGGCCTCTACCCTCACCTCGGTCTGCGTCTTCGTGCCCGTCATCTTCACCTCCGAGACGGTGCGCAACCTGATGCAGCCCATGTCTCTCTGCATCGGCTACTGCCTCATGGCCTCCCTCATCGTGGCCATTACCGTTGTCCCGGCGGCGTCCTCCACCGTGCTGAAAAAGGCCGAGCCCAAGAAGCTGGCCTGGTTTGAGAAAGTGCAGGACAAGTACGGCAAGAGCCTGGAGTGGTGCTTCCAGCACCGCGCCATCCCGCTGGGGGCTGCCATCGTTCTGCTGGCTTTCTGCGGCTGGCGGGTCTTCTCCATGGGCATCACCCTGCTGCCGGAGATCACCAGCAACGAGGCCATTGTGGAGATCTCGACCACGGCGGATATGAGCAAAGAGGATTCTTACGATGTGGCCGGGCAGGTGGTGGAAGCCCTGATGGCGGTGGACCATGTGGAAGAGGTGGGCATCACCACCGATACCAGCGTGGCCGGCATCGACGTTGGCCAGCTGGGCCTTCCCAAGGCTATTACCGACCTGCTGAACGCGGCCAACAGCTACGGCAACTATAAGATCAATGTCAAACTGGATGAGAGCCTCTCCTCCACCCAGATCGAAACCGCCCGTCAGGCGCTGGAAGACGCCCTGGGCAGCGTGGAAAACTGCACCGGCACCGTGGAGATCAGCGGAATGCAGGAGCTCACCAGCATGATGTCCAACGGCCTCAGCGTCAAGGTCTACGGCCCCGACACGGCCACCATCACCCAGCTGGCGGATAAAGTCGTGGAGATGGTCAACAACACCGAGGGCTTTACCAACGCCACCACCGGCCTGGGCAACGGCGACGCCACCATTGAGCTGCAGATCGACCGTGATAAGGTCCGTGCCTATGGCCTGACCGTCGCGCAGGTGTATCAGCAGATCGCGGCGGACCTGACCACCACCACCACCGCCAAGACCCCCGTTGTGGTGGATGGCGCTTCCATGACGGTCCAGATCACCGATAACCTGGACCCCGTCACCAAGGAAAACATGATGGGCATTCCCTTTGAGACCACCACCATGTCTGCCGATGGCACCACCACCACGGGCACCTGTAAGCTCAGCGATATTGCCACCTGGACCGTGGGCACGGCCCCCGACTCCCTGACCAGCGAGAACCAGACCCAGTTCGTCACCGTCACGGCGGACACTCTGCCCGGCTACAATACCACCGTGCAGGCCCGTCAGGTCAAGAAGACGCTGGACGCCTACACCCTGACCGATGAGATGCCGGAGGGCTGCTCCTTTGCCGTGGGCGGCGAGTCCAGCAACGTCAACAAGATGACCAATGAGATGGTGCAGTGGCTGGCACTGGCCCTGCCGTTCGTCTATCTGGTCATGGTGGCACAGTTCCAGAGCCTGCTGTCCCCGTTCATTGTGCTGTTTACCATCCCGCTGGCCTTTACCGGCGGCCTGCTGGGAATGCTGCTCACGGGCCAGCAGCTGACCATGATCTCTCTGATGGGCTTCATCGTCCTGATGGGTACCGTCGTCAACAACGGCATCGTCTTTGTGGACTACACCAACCAGCTCCGCCTGGGCGGCATGGAGCGCCGCGCGGCCCTCATCGCCACCGGCAAGACCCGTATGCGCCCCATCCTCATGACCACCCTGACCACGGTGCTGGCCATGCTCCAGACGGCCCTGAGCAACGATATGGCCGGCCAGCTGATGCGCGGCATGTGCGTCGTCATCATCTGCGGCCTGAGCTACGCCACCCTGATGACCCTGTACATCGTCCCGTTGATGTACGACATCCTCTTCAAGAAGCCGCCGCTCAACGTGGATATCGGCAGCGAGGAAGACCTGGACGACATCCCGGACGACGCGGCCGAGTTCCTGGCGCAGGCCAACGCGCAAGCATAAATTCCCCTGCAAACAAAAAAATCCTCATGGAGCGCTCCATGAGGATTTTCTTTTGCAAAACTACCAAAAAATCTCCCAAAATATTGGCTGTTAATTCTAAAAAGTTCTGCCCACAAGCGTGTGAAACTATGATATAATCATAATTATGAAAGATACACTCAGGAGTGCGCCTGCTGGGTGTGAACCAAATGATGAGGAGGCGAGCGCAATGGCACAGTTTCGTTCCAAGCCTTTTGGCGTGACAAAAAGCGGCGAAAAGGTCAACGAGTACATCATCTCCAACCCCGGCGGACTGGAAGTGCATGTGCTGAACTATGGCTGTGTGATCAAAAATATCCTTGTCCCCACAAAAAAGGGCCCGGTGGACGTGGTCATAGGGCATGACACCCTGGCCGACTACGAAAACGACTTCAACTCCCAAAGCAGCACCTGCTGCGGCGCGTTTGTGGGGCGGTACGCCAACCGGATCGAGAACGCGGTGTTCAGTGTAGGCGGCAGGGCCTACCATCTGGAAGCCAACAATGGCAAAAACCATCTGCATGGTACATTCCCGCGCAAGATCTACGATGTGAAATACTTTGGCGATACCCTGTTACTGGAGGCGGAGAGCCCGGATGGAGAAGACGGGTTCCCCGGCAATCTGAAAATTTCGGTGCGGTATATCCTCACGGAGGACAATGCCCTGCGGATGGACTACCGGGTGTCCTCCGACGCGGACACCGTGCTGAACCTCACCAACCATACATATTTTAATCTGGATGGTGAGGGCGATGTGCTGAACCAGAAGCTCAAGCTCTACGCATCCCGGTATCTGGAGGGCAACAACGAGACCTGCCCCACCGGGCGCATCCTGCCCGTGGCGGGCACGCCGATGGATTTTACTTCCGGCAAACCGCTGGGCCGGGACATCGACACGGGCTTTTCCCAGACCACCATGGTGGGCGGCGGCTTTGACCACTGCTTTGTCATTGACCGGGACCGCGGTTCCAGCCAGAGCCTGTGCGCCTGGGCCACCAGCGAGAAAAGCGGCATCAGCATGAAGATGTACACCACTCAGCCGGGCATCCAGCTTTACACGGGCAATTTTTTGCAGGATTGCCCCACCCCGGGCAAGGGCGGCGTGCCGCTGCAGAAATACGGCGGCTTTGCGCTGGAGACCCAGCACTTCCCCTGCAGTCCCTCGCACCCGGAGTTTCCCACCACCATCCTCCGCGCGGGCAAGGTCTTCCGCGCCAACACCACGCTGCGTTTCTTTACCGGACGCCAGTGCGGACGCCTTTGAAAAGAGAGAACGGAATGACCGCCCGGCCGGGCGGTCATTTTTGTGTTCCGGGTGATCTTTCTCTCATTTGCACAAAAAGCGTCTTCCCTCCATGGGCAGGATGCAAAAAAAATTGTGGTTTCATCATCGTGCAGAAAAAGATGCAACAAGAATCCAGCCGCATAAAATGGTCGGTACTTGATTCCGCGTGCAAAAAGCGGTATTCTTTAGGCAGCAGGGGCAAGGCCCTTACAAAGAATGCAACAATGGTGACGAGAGAGAGGTTTTTGCAATGGCAATTCTGGTTTCCGGCGGCGCTGGCTACATTGGCAGCCACACCTGCATTGAACTGTTGAACGCTGGCTACGATGTGGTGGTGGCCGATAACTACTATAACGCTTCTCCGGTGGTGCTGGAGCGGGTCAAGCAGATCACGGGCAAGGACTTCCGCTTCTATCAGGCCGATATGACCAAGCATGAGGATGTGGAGAAGATCTTCACCGAGTGCCCGGACATCACCGCGGTCATCCAGTTTGCAGCCTACAAGGCTGTGGGCGAGAGTGTCTCCAAGCCCATTGAATACTACTATAACAACCTCAACTGCACCCTGGTCATCCTGGATGTGATGCGCCGCCACGGCTGCAAGAACTTTGTCTTCAGCTCCTCGGCCACCGTTTACGGCGACCCCGCCAGTGTGCCCATCACCGAGGACTTCCCCGTGGGTGCCACCACCAACCCCTACGGCACCACCAAGGCCATGACCGAGCGGATCCTGACCGATGTCTGCAAGGCGGACCCCACCCTGAATGTGGCCCTGCTCCGCTACTTCAACCCCATCGGTGCCCACAAGTCCGGCCTCATTGGTGAGGACCCCAACGGGATCCCCAACAATCTGATGCCCTACATTGCAAAAGTTGCTGTGGGCAAGCTGGAAAAAGTGCACGTCTTCGGCAACGATTACCCCACCCCGGACGGCACCGGCGTCCGCGATTACATCCACGTGGTGGATCTGGCCCGCGGCCATGTCTGCGCCATCCGCAAGCTGGAGACCAATTGCGGCCTCTTCATCTGCAACCTGGGCACCGGCAAGGGCTACAGCGTGCTGGATGTTATCCATGCCTTTGAGAAAGCCTGCGGCAAGAAGCTCCCCTACGTCATCGAGGCCCGCCGCCCCGGCGATATCGCCGAGTGCTACGCCGACCCCTCCAAGGCCAAGCGTGAGCTGGGCTGGGTGGCTGAGTACGGCATCGAGGAGATGTGCGCCGACAGCTGGAACTGGCAGAAGAAGAACCCTGACGGCTACCACACTGCAAAATAAAAGGATTTTCCACTGCGATTGTCCATAACGTTGAAAACACCCCTGTCTGCCGCGGCAGACAGGGGTGTTTTTGCATCGCGGAGGTCATTTCACGATAGGACATTTTATGAAATGCGGTCCGCGACGAAATTTGTCGTTGGCATCCCTTGACAAAGGATAAAAGTTAGCCTATAGTACCATTGTTAATACAGACTAACAAATGGTCGAAGAAAGGCGGACAACCATGACACTGAAAGAACTGAACATCGGCGAAAGCGCTGTCATTGAGACGGTTGGCGGACAGGGGGCCCTCCGCCAGCATTTTCTGGATATGGGTCTGATCCCTGGGGAAAAGGTCACCCTTGTCAAGTTTGCACCCATGGGTGACCCGATGGAGCTGCAGATCCACGGCTACGCCCTGACCCTCCGGTTGGATGACGCGGCCCGGATCAACGTTTCCCCGGCAAAAACCGTCCGGGTGGTGCCCGCTGCCCGCCCGGAACAGAAAATGGTAGAGCACCCCGGCCTGGGCGAGGGCGGCCGCTACCACACCAAAAAGGGAGAGAATCCGCTGCCGGACGGCACGACCCTCACCTTTGCACTGGCGGGCAACCAGAACTGCGGAAAGACCACCCTGTTCAACCAGCTTACCGGCTCCAACCAGCATGTAGGCAATTTCCCGGGCGTGACTGTGGACCGCAAGAGCGGTGCGATTAAGAGCCACCCGGAGACCGAAGTGACCGATCTGCCCGGCATTTACTCCATGTCGCCCTATTCCAGCGAGGAAATCGTCACCCGGCAGTTCCTCATCAATGAGAAACCCACCGGCATCATCAACATCGTGGATGCCACCAACATTGAACGGAACCTGTACTTAACGATGCAGCTCATGGAGCTGGATACCCCCATGGTGCTGGCGCTGAATATGATGGATGAGGTGCGCGGAAATGGCGGTACCATCCGCATCAACAAGATGGAGGCCATGCTGGGCATCCCGGTGGTGCCCATCTCCGCGGCCAAGAACGAGGGTGTGGATGAGCTGGTAGACCATGCCATCCATGTGGCAAAGTATCAGGAACGCCCAGGCCGGCTGGATTTCTGTGGCGAGGACGACCACGGCGGTGCGGTCCACCGCTGCATCCATGGCATCATCCATCTCATTGAGGATCACGCCAAGACAGCTGGCATCCCGGTGCGTTTTGCCGCCACGAAGCTGGTGGAGGGCGACCACCGCATTGAGGAAGCCCTGCAGCTGGATCAGAACGAAAAAGAAATGATCGAGCACATTATCCTCCAGATGGAGCAGGAGCGCGGGCTGGACCGGGCCGCTGCCATTGCGGATATGCGGTTCCACTTTATCCACCAGCTGGTGGCTCAGACCGTTGTCAAGCCCCATCAGAGCAAGGAGCAGCTCCGCAGCAACCGCATTGACCGGATCCTCACCGGCAAATATACGGCCATCCCGGCCTTTGTGGGCATCATGGCGCTGGTGTTCTATCTGACGTTCGGCGTCATCGGTTCAGGCCTGCAGGACCTGCTGGCAGCGGGAATTGACCGGCTGACCACCTTGACGGATAACGCCCTTACGGCCTGGGAAGTCAACCCGGCGGTGCACTCACTGGTCATCGACGGCATCTTTACAGGCGTGGGCAGCGTGCTGAGCTTTCTGCCCATCATTGTGACCCTGTTCTTCTTCCTCTCCCTGCTGGAAGATACCGGCTACATGGCCCGTGTGGCGTTCGTCATGGACAAACTGCTCCGCCGCATCGGTCTTTCGGGCCGCAGCATCGTGCCCATGCTCATCGGCTTTGGCTGTACAGTGCCCGGCGTGATGGCCAGCCGCACCCTCCCCTCGGAGCGTGACCGAAAAATGACCATCCTGCTCACTCCGTTTATGAGCTGCTCGGCCAAGCTGCCCATTTACAGCCTGTTTGCAGCGGCATTTTTCCCGCGTCAGGCCGCGTTGGTTATGGTGGGATTGTATTTCCTTGGCATCCTTGTGGGCGTAGGAATGGCCATTCTCCTCAAGGGAACGGTCTTCAAGGGCGAGGCCGTGCCCTTTGTGATGGAGCTGCCCAACTATCGCCTGCCGGGCCTGAAAAACGTGGCCCAGCTGCTCTGGGAAAAGGCCCGGGATTTTCTCGAGCGGGCGTTTACGGTCATCTTTATAGCCACCATCGTCATTTGGTTCCTGCAGAACTTTGACCTCCGGCTCCGCCTGACGTCTGACCCGCAGACCAGCATTCTGGCCCTGCTGGCGGGCGGGATCGCGCCGCTGTTCGCGCCGCTGGGCTTTGGCGACTGGCGGATCTCCACGGCCCTCATCACCGGCTTTATGGCAAAGGAGAGCGTTGTTTCCACCCTGACCATCCTGTTCGGCTCCTCGGCAGCCTTTGCAGCTGCCCTTACTCCGGCCCAGGCGGCCCCGCTGCTGGTCTTCTGCCTGCTGTATACCCCCTGCATTGCTGCAGTGGCCTCTGTCAAGCGTGAGCTTGGCGGCAAGTGGGCGGCCATCATGGTGTTAAACCAGTGCGTCACCGCGTGGCTTTGCGCGCTGGTAATGCGGCTGATCCTGCTGGCGATTTAACGGCAAAATAGGAAAAAGGCTCTGTCGGGTTCCGGCAGAGCTTTTTTCATCCTTGACAGAGAAAACGGCCTATGCTATAATCACTTCAAATTTGAACAATCTAAAATTGAAAGAAGTGAAGCTGCATGAACCCCAGCCTGGAATTCTCACAGAAGTTTATGGTGGGCTACAACGCCGCCTGCAAGCCCCTGTGTCAGGAACTCAAGCTGCCGCAGACGGCGCTGGATATCCTGCTGTTCCTCGTCAATAACCCCGAATACAAGACGGCCAGCGACATCGTGGAGGTGCGAAAGCTAAAAGCGAACCTTGTCTCGGTCAATGTGGACCGCCTCGTGCAGGAGGGCTACCTCCGGCGGGAGGCCGTGGCAGGTGACCGCCGCAAGACCCTGCTCATCGGGACGGAAAAGGCCCGCTCCGTGGTAGAGCGGGGCCGGGAGGTGCAGAACCGTTTTCTGGAGCGGCTGCTGGACCACACGGACGAAGCCCAGCGGGCGGCGTTTTTTGCCACGCTGGAGACCATGAGCAAAAATCTGGATGCCATCATTGAGGGGGAAGATTAAGATGCATATTTTATATGTTCTTCTGGTCACATTTTTTGCCGGAATGGGTGCCGGCCTTGGCACCGGCTTTGCCGGGATGAGTGCGGCGGCGGTCATCAGCCCCATGCTCATCACGTTTCTGGGCATGAACCCCTACATGGCCGTGGGCATCGCCCTTTCGTCGGACGTGCTGGCCAGTGCGGTGTCCGCTTACACCTACCACAAGAATAAGAATCTGGACGTGAAAAACGGCCTCATCATGATGGCCAGCGTGCTGGGATTCACGGTGGTGGGCAGCTGGCTGGCAAGTCTTGTTCCCTCTCGGGCGATGGGCGGCTTCTCGGTGTTTATGACGTTCCTGCTGGGCATCAAGTTCATCGTCAAGCCGGTCATGACCACCAAAGAGGCCATGCAGGGGATCTCTGCGAAAAAGCGTGCGATCCAGTCCATCGTCTGCGGTGTCATCATCGGCCTTATCTGCGGCTTTGTGGGGGCCGGCGGCGGCATGATGATGCTCCTCATCCTCACCAGCGTGCTGGGCTATGAGCTCAAGACCGCCGTGGGCACCAGCGTCTTCATCATGACGTTCACGGCCCTGACGGGTGCTGTCTCCCACTTTGCCATCGGCGGGGCCCCGGACTGGCCCGTGTTTGCCCTCTGCGTCCTCTTTACCCTGCTCTGGGCCCGTATTGCGGCGGTCTTTGCCAATAAGGCGGACGCCAAGACCCTCAACCGCGCGACCGGTATCGTGCTGGTGGTGCTGGGCATCGTGGTCATGGGCTTCAACCTGCTGACAAAGTAAAATAACAAAAACCAACAGGAGCCTGTGCGTGGGAATCGCTTCCCGGCACAGGCTCCTGTTGGCTTTACAGAGGAGTGTTTGTCGTTTTAAAGGTGCCTCACTGCACGAATTCCAGGTTCACGTTGCCGTTGCTGGCATTGGCCGTAAAGCTCTGGGCGGCACCAAGATTCTGCTGGACAGGGGCGTTGCTGCGGATGGCGAAGCTATCGTCGTTGGCGTCGGTAAGGGTCACGCGACCACTGCCTGCGGTCAGGTTCAGGCCATACTCCGCGCCGCGGCCCGTCACAGTTCCCACCACGCTGGCGTTGGTGGCGGTGCAGTAGAAATAGGGCGACGAGGTGTGATCCAGCTTGACGTCACCGTTCTGGGCCTGTGCGGTAATGCTCAAAGCCGAGGTGTTGGCCAGGCTGATGCGGCCGTTCCGGGTGGAAGCGGCAAAGGTCTGGGTGAGCAGGTTGTTTACCTCCACTTTGCCGTTGTTGGCCGTGGCGTTCAGGTTATCCAGGCTGCCGCCGGTAATGGAAACGTTGCCGTTGGTGGTGGTCAGGGTATTGGACTGAGACGTCATATCCTGGATGGTGATATTGCCGTTGCTGGTATCCACCGTGAGGCCTGCAAACGCCCTGCGGGGCAGCTTGACGGTCATGGTGCAGATGCACTTGCTGTTGTTTACGCTCATGGAAGCGTCGCCCTTGAGGCCCTGAATGTTCAGGCTCGGGCCCGCAATGGTAAAGCTGTACAGCTCTCCGCCCGTGCCAAAGGCATCGTTGTAGGAGCTGTTGTAGCTGTACTCCACCACCACATGGTCCACATCATCGGCTTTTACCGTCACATCGGCGTATTTGTCGCTGACGGATAGGCTGCTGATGGCCTCTGCCGTTTCATAGGTTTTGGTAATGAGCCCCGCTCCCGCGCTGTTTTCCTGCGGAGAGGGGGTAAAACCACAGAGCAGAGCCACCGCTGCCGCCGCAGACAACAGTGTGCAGAATAGCTTTTTCATGGTTCAAAACCTCCAATCTGAGACTTGGACAGGCGTGCCCAAATTTTATTACAGATTCTACTATAAAAATAACGCAAAACAAAGAAAAAGTCAAGAAATACAACAAAAAAGCCCGTGCAGGGCACGGGCTTGGAAAACTGCTTATTTCTCCTCGATGGTGGAGTGCTCGATCACCCAGTCAGCAGCGCGGCGGATGGCCTCGTTGCGGCGAATGCTCTCCACGTTGGACTTGGCCATGATCTCTTCCAGAGGCTTCTTGAGCTTGTCGGCACGCTCCTGCATCTTGGCGGTCATCTCCTCATCGGTGGGGACGAGGTTCTCCTGCTGTGCCACCTGCAGCAGAGCCATCCGGGCACGGGTGTTGTTCTCCGCAGCCTTGTGAACGTTTGCGGTAAAGGTCTCGCGGGTCTGGTGCACCTGGGACAGGTAGTGGTCCAGGCTGACGCGCTGCATCTGGAGCTGCTGCTGGATGTTCTCCATCTCGCGCTGGTAGGTGCTCTCCACCAGGACGCTGGGGATCTCGCCCTCCGCGGCGTTGGCCAGCTGGGTCAGGACCTGATCCTTGGCGCGGTTCAGGGCGCTGGCGTGCTTGCCATCGTGGATCTGCTGGCGGATCTGCTCACGGAACGCTTCCATGGTGTCCACCTTGCCCGCTTTCTTGGCAAAATCACTGTTCAGGGCGGGCAGCTGGCGGACACAGACGTCGATCAGCTTGATCTTGAAGACGGCGGGCTTGCCGGCCAGGTCTTTCACATGGTAGCGGGTGGGGAACGTGACAAAGATGTCGAACTCCTCGCCGCCCTTGTGGCCCAGGATGCCCTCCTCAAATCCGGGAATCATCCGGCTGCTGCCCAGCTGCAGGGTCTGGTTCTTGGCGGAGCCGCCCTTGAACGGCTGGCCGTCCATCTGGCCCTCATAGTCAATGTGGACGATATTGCCCTTGACGGCCGGGCCCTTGTGGGGCACCAGCTCGGCAGAGGCCTGACGGCGGTGCTCCAGCACATTGTCGATCTCTTTGTCCGTGACAGCCGGGGTGACGCACTCGACCTTGAAGCCGGAGGTCTGGGCCAGCTTCAGCTCGGGCTGCAGGGCGGTGGTGGCGGTGGCCACAAAGCCCTCGTCTTTCTTCACGCTGACCAGATCATAGGTGGGCTCGTCCACGGCACGGAAGCCGTGCTCTTTCATGGCGGCGTCATACAGAGCCGGCACATCCTTGTCCATCAGGTCGTTGATGGCATCATACCAGAACGTGTGCTCTCCGCGGTCCGCCTCGATCTGAGCGCGGTCCGCCTCACCCTTTGCAAAGCCCTTGATGGTGTAAGAGGCGCGGGTGCGCTCGTACACGGCGTTGGATGCGGCCTCCAGTTCCTCAGCAGAAGCGCTGAACGTCATTTTGCAGACACTCTTTTCGGGAGTTTCCACGCTTACCAGTTTCATAGGTTCTACCCTCCGTGCTGCCCCAAAAGGAGCGTTTTCAAACATTAGTAAAGTTATTATAGCACAAGTAGGGCAAAAGCGGTATAATAAAAAGAAGAAAAAGTGCTGCAAACGGCATTTTGCCGGTAGTCCTGCTCCCGCTGGCCCTACGGGCGTGAAAATCGCCCGGCACCTCGCCGGGGAGCCGTGATCAAGGCGGTGTACCGGTACACCTGAAATTGGAACGACGAAAAGACGCTTTTTTTCTAAAAAATCAAAAATATTTCAAAAAATTGTTGACAAAACCCTTTACGAGTGATAAAATACATCTTGTTCCGGACGGAACGTATGCGTTGGTAGCTCAGCTGGATAGAGTGACTGACTACGAATCAGTAGGCCGGGGGTTCGAGTCCCTT
>ENA-UPTB01001011-UPTB01001011.1-human-gut-metagenome-genome-assembly--contig:-NODE-1011-length-26498-cov-42.122933_pt1 | contig 26498 bp, 24 predicted proteins | sample MGYA00250046_ERZ773369 | MGnify/ENA primary metagenome ERZ773369 (study PRJEB29103, sample SAMN06111938) | human gut metagenome | biome: human gut; feature: ankylosing spondylitis patient; material... | reverse complement strand
AGCAGTCATTACTGCACCCGTTTTGAGAATTTTACCTAAATCGTCAATTATTGTTCGGATATATGTTCCCTTTGAGCAGCTTATATTCAATGTTCCGCTTTGGCTTTCTTCGTCAAAATCTTTAAGTTCAAGTCTGTAAACCGTAACTTTTCTCGGCTTTCGTTCAACTTCTTTTCCCTGTCTTGCAAGGTCGTAAAGTCTTTGACCGTTTACCTTGATTGCCGAGTACATCGGCGGCAGCTGCTCGATTTCACCTCTGAAATTTTCAAGTGCCGATAAAACATCTGCCTCGGTTGCGGTTTTATCGCTTTGTGATGTTGCGGCACCCCATATATCGAGGGTATCGGTTGTCATTCCGAGGCGGAATTTTGCGGTATATGATTTATCGTGATTCGGCACTATATCCTGCGCTTTTGTGGCGTTGCCGAGGAGTATGGGCAACACGCCCGTTGCGTTTGGGTCAAGTGTGCCTGTATGACCGATTTTACGCTGACCTGTCAGCTTTCGTATCACAGCCACCACATCAAACGAAGTAAATTTCTGCGGTTTATTTATAATTATTACACCGTTCATAGAGTTTCTTCCGCTGCCTTTATCAGCTGACTGCGCACATCTTCAAGGCTGCCGTTTACAGAGCAGCCCGCAGCAGCCTTATGTCCGCCGCCGCCAAACTTTGAGCAGAACTTTGCGGCGTCAATATCGCCGTTGGTACGAACGGAAATTTTGAAAAATCCGCCCTCTTTTTCTTTCATGGTAATGCCTATCAATACACCCTCAATTTGACGAGGAATAGAGGCAAGTCCCTCTATTTCATCCTCGCCGATGTTAAGACTTTTGAGCATATCGAGAGTAACCCACACAATGGCGCACTTTTCATTTGCGCAATAGGTAATGGTATCATAAACTTCCCGCTCAAGCATAATTTTTTCTTTTGACTTTGTTTCAAACATAACCTTGTTGATATATGCCGAGTTGCAACCGAGTTCCACAAGGCTTGCGGCAATTCTAAAGGTATCGGCGGTAGTGTTTGTGTAGCGGAAACAGCCCGTATCGGTAGAAATACCCGTATAAAGGCAGTCTACGATTTGCTTTGTAAAGTTTACGCCCATACGCATAAGAAGTTTGTAGATAATCTCACAGTTTGCAGCCGCATACTTATCGACAAACTTTTCTTTTGCGGTAACGGAGTTTGAACCGTGGTGGTCAATACAAATGTCAATTTTACCGAGATATTTTTCCATATTGGGGGCTAAAAGACTGTCTGCCGCAACATCTGTACTTATGATGTAGTCGGCAGTAAAATTCTGCTCCTCCACACCCTCTGTAAGATACTCGAATTTTGGCGGTAACTTTGCGGTAATTACTCTTGCGTTTTTGCCGAGCTGCTGAAGAGCAATGCAAAGCGCATATCCGCTGCCGAGAGTATCGCCGTCGGGGTAGTTATGAGTTAATATTTCATAATTATTGTGTTCTCTGAGGAAAACGGAAATATCATAAAGATTCATCTTCGTCCACCTCGTCCTCGGGAATGTCCAAGTCATTTAAAATTCTGCTGATGTTTGCACTGTACTCAATGCTGTCGGTAGCCTTAAAAATAAGCTGTGGAACATATCTGAGTGTAAGACGGTGAAAAAGCTCACGGCGAATAAAGCCTGCTGCGGACTTAAGTCCCTTAACTGCCTCGTTGGCACGGTCAAGTCCCTCCATAGCGCTTACATAAACCGTACAATAAGAAAGGTCATTAGTAACATCAACACGAATGATTGATAAAAAAGCCTGCTGCACACGAGGGTCTTTAAGCTCACGAAAAATAGCCGTAAGTTCACGCTTTATATCCTCGGTAGTGCGTTCTAATCTATGCCCTGCCATAATATCCTCCAAATATAATTCATAATGCGTAATTCATAATTCATAATTATTCTGAATTTCATTACAGATTATAGGGTTGTGGTCGATTAACTAATGCTGTAATTTAATAAAAAATCAGCTTATGCCTTAGTCAATCCTATAATATGATTAGTGGCAAAGCAAATACTTACTCTGCCCACTAACCACTGATTACTTATTAATCACGATACTCCTCGATTGTGTAAGCCTCGAAAAGGTCGCCCTCTTTAATATCGTTAAAACGCTCAAGACCGATACCGCACTCGTAGCCCTCGTTTACTTCCTTAACCGCATCTTTAAAACGCTGTAATGATGCGATTGTATCCTCGGCAATTACGATACCGTCACGAATAACTCTTACGCCTGCGTTTCTTACAATCTTACCGCTCTTTACATAAGAACCGGAAATTGTACCTACGGATTTAATCTTAATTACATTTCTGCACTCTGCAGTGCCGAGAACTACCTCTCTTGTCTTAGGAGCGAGCATACCCTTCATAGCAGCCTCAATCTCCTCAATGCAATCGTAAATAATTCTGTAAAGACGCATATCAACGCCTGCGCTTTCCGCATTTGCGGCAGCAACGCTGTCAGGACGAACATTAAAGCCTACGATAATTGCGTTTGACGCCTCGGCGAGCATAACATCGGATTCGTTGATTGCACCAACGCCGCCGTGAATTACATTTACTCTTACCTCGTCATTAGAGAGTTTTTCGAGCGACTGCTTTACAGCCTCAACAGAACCCTGAACATCGGCTTTAACGATAATCTGTAATTCCTTAACTTCGCCCAACTTCATCTGGTCAAAGAGGTTGTCGAGTGTAACCTTTGTCTGTGCCTTGAACTGCTCCTCTTTCTGAGATGCCTTTCTCTGCTCAACAAGCTCTCTTGCAAGTTTTTCATCAGAAACAGCGTTGAATATATCGCCGCCCTGCGGAACTTCTGCAAGACCTGTAATTTCAACAGGAACCGAAGGGCCTGCCTCTTTTACTCTCTCGCCCTTATCGTTTACCATTACTCTTACTCTGCCTACGCAAGTACCTGCAATTACGATGTCACCCTGATGAAGTGTACCGTTCTGTACAAGTACAGTGGCAATAGGACCTCTGCCCTTATCAAGACGGGCCTCAATAACAGTACCTTTTGCGGCTCTGTCAGGGTTAGCCTTAAGCTCTTTCATTTCTGCAATAAGTGTTACCATTTCGAGGAGGTCGTCAAGACCTTCTTTGGTTTTTGCAGATACAGGAATACAAGGTGTGTCGCCGCCCCATTCCTCCGGAACAAGCTCATACTCTGTAAGCTGTTGCTTAACATTCTCCGGATTTGCGCCGACCTTATCCATTTTATTGATAGCAACAATTACAGATACACCTGCGGCTTTAGCATGGTTGATAGCCTCTACTGTCTGCGGCATAATACCGTCATCGGCAGCAACAACAAGGATTGCAATATCTGTTACCTGCGCACCTCTTGCTCTCATAGTAGTGAAAGCCTCATGACCGGGTGTATCAAGGAAAGTGATAGGCTTGCCGTTAATTTCTACTCTGTAAGCACCAATGTGCTGAGTAATACCGCCTGCCTCGCCTGCTGTAACATTTGCATGACGGATAGCGTCAAGAATTGAAGTTTTACCATGGTCAACATGACCCATTACAACCACAACAGGTGCTCTCTCTACGAGATTTGTATCGTCATCTTCGCTGTCATCAATAATTCTCTCTTCGATTGTAACCACAACTTCTTTTTCAACCTTTGCGTGGAACTCCATTGCAATGAGTGACGCTGTATCAAAGTCGATTGTATCGGTAGCGGTTACCATTGTGCCCATAAGGAATGCCTTTTTAACAACCTCGGCAACTGTAGCCTTAAGTCTTAAAGCAAGCTCCTGAACAACGATTTCATCAGGAATTTGAATTGTCATCTGCTTTTGCTTACGCTCAAGCGCAATACGCTTCAAACGCTCCTGCTCTGTTTCTCTCTTGCCCTGTCTTCTGCCCTTCTGCTTTTGAGAGCGGTTGGTAAACTTCTGCTTTTTAACAGTGTTGTCTGTACTTCTCATCTTTGAAGATGCGTTTGCAAGGTCATCGTACTTCTGGTTGTAACGCTCAACATCAACATTTACGGCACGGGTATCAATTACTCTGCGCTTACGGGTTGAAGTTTCTTCCTCGCTTGTAATTTCAACAGGCTTTGACTCTGCCTTTGGTTCAGCCTTTGTCTGCTTTGCAGGCTTATCCTGAACTCTATTCTGCTTTTTGCCCTCTGCCTTGTTGTCCTTATTGTCAGACTTGCGGTCATTCTTTCTGCCGTTCGGCTTGTTATCTTTGCTGTCTTTATTATTAGCCTTTTTCTCGGCTTTAACCTCTGCCTTTGCAGGTTCTGCGGTTTTATTTCTTGACGCAAAAAATTTATCAAAATTTGCTACATTGTTTTTCTGTGTTACGGCGTCAAAAACAATATTAAGTTCGCTCTCCTCGAGAGTAGCCATAGCCTTTTTTGTAACACCGCAATTTTTCTCAAGAATATCTGAAATTTCTTTTACACTAACGCCTAAATCCTTGGCAACATCTCTTACTTTGTATTTTATCATATTATTCTCCTCTCTGTTCACCTTCAATAAGCATAGCAAGCTTATCTGCAAAACCTTTGTCCTCCACCGATAAAACTCCGCAAAGTTTGCCGAGTGAAAAACTTATTTCATCTTTGGTTCTGTTTACTTCAAGTACACGAACATTTTGCTTATGCGCCTGCAATAAAACAGGCTTTAAGCTGTTTTGTGAAAAATCATTTGCATACAAAATCAGTTTTGCCTTGCTCTTTGCCATTGAGTCAATGCAGGGGTCAGCTCCGATTACAAGCTTTCCTGCACGGCGGCACAATCCGAGCAACGACAATATTCTGTCATTCATATCCGACTGCCTCCCTTAGCTGTCCGCTTTCAAGCTGTTTTCAAGCTGTTCATAAACTTCGTCGGGGATTTTGCAGGAAAACGCTCTTTCAAACCGTCTTGCCTTTCTCGCTTTTTCAAAACATTTTATGTCGTGGCAAATATACGCTCCTCTTCCCGACTTTTTACCCGTAAGGTCAAGACTTATCTCGCCCTTTGCGGTTAAATTGCCGTTCTCGTCCTTGGTATCGGGAGCTTTTACTACTCTGATAAGCTCACGCTTTTCTTTCATTTCGCCACAACCTGTGCATTTTCTAAGCGGCTGTTTTTTCTGTGTCATAAAATCCCTCCCTGCATTTATATATTTATATTTTATATAAAATTATTCTTCGTTTGTATTCTCGTCAGCCTCAACATCAGCCTCGGCAGTTTTCTCGCCGTCAAGATCGAGTGCCTCTGTATTCTCTTCTGCCGTATCGTCAAGCTCAAGTGTATCTTCTGCTGTTGTATCCTCTGCAACTTCGAGTTTTTCGTCCTCTTCATCTTCTCCGAAGAAACCGCTTTCGGGACGAATGTCAATCTTCCAGCCTGTAAGTCTTGCGGCAAGGCGGGCATTCTGACCCTTGTTGCCGATAGCAAGAGAAAGCTGACCGTCCGGAACAGTTACTCTGCAGTTTTTGTTCTCAAGGTCTGTAATTTCAACGCTCAATACCTTTGCAGGAGAAAGTGCGGCTGAAATGTACTTCTGCGGGTCATCGCTGTATTCGATAATATCAATCTTCTCACCGCCAAGCTCGTCAACAATGCTGTTTACACGAGCGCCCTTTGTACCGATACAAGCACCTACGGCATCAATGTCGGGATTTTTGCTGACAACAGCCATTTTGGTTCTTGAACCTGCCTCACGGGAAACCGATTTGATTTCAACAACACCGTCGAAAATTTCAGGTACTTCCTGCTCAAAAAGTCTTTTAACAAGGTCTTGATGTGATCTTGAAATTATAGCACGAGGACCTTTTTCGCTTGTCTTTACATCAGCGATATAAACCTTGATGTGGTCGCCCTCCTTGAGGTTATCGTGACCGATTTGCTCGCTCTTAGGGAGCATAGCCTCGCTCTTGCCTATTCTGATAACTGCCGCACCGCTCTTAGGGTCAATTCTTTCAACAGTAGCTGTAACGAGTTCGCCGAGCTTGCTCTTGAATTCTGAAAGCGTCTGACCCTTTTCGCCTGTACGGATACCCTGACGAATAGTATTTCTCGCAGCGCCGATTGCAATTCTGCCTAAGTCCTTAGGGTCGAGCGGAATAGCAACCTTATCGTCAATATTGATTGCTTTTCTCTTAAGGATCTTCTGTGCGTCCTCAAGCGAAATCTCGTAATCAGGATCAAAAACTTCTTCAACAACAGTTTTCTTAAGTCTTACATCAAAGACATTTTTGTCCGGAAGAATTTTGAAAACCACTTCGTCGTTACCGCCGTAGTAATTTTTGCAGGCAACCTCAATACCTTTTTCGATGTTTTCAATCATATAGTCCATTGGAATGCCTTTTTCTTTTTCAAGCATTTCAAGAGCAGCAAAAAGTTCCTTAGTATTCATTTTTCTGATCATCCTTTTCTCTTATCTTAAAATTGTTTTAATAAACTGAAGTTACATATCAAAGTCGTCAAGTTTAATCCAAGACGCATCTTTTTTATTGATAGTTATATGGTTCTCTCCGTCGTGGTCGGAGATTGTTACCTCGCCGTTATCGTAAGCGTCAAGCACGCCGCCGAATTCTCTGCCTATGCCCTCGATAGGACGGAGCATTTTGACTTTGATGTCAGCGCCGATAAACTGCATAAAATGCTCGTCACGCACAAGCTCACGCTCAAGCCCCGGAGAGCATACCTCAAGGCAATATGCACTCTCAATAGGGTCAAGCTCGTCAAGCGGCTTGTCAATAGCACGGGATACATTCTCGCAATCGGTAATATCAATGCCGTCAGGCTTGTCGATATAAACTCTTAAAAACCAGTCGGCGCCCTCTTTAACATAGCGCACATCCCAAAGCGAAAGTCCGAAATCCTTAACAATAGGCTCGCAAAGCTCCCAAACCTTAGTCACGGTAAGACCGCCTTTTTTCTTTGCCATAAATACCTCCTTATGAGCGTTTGCAACAAAGCATAACGCAGTTGCAAATTATTTTCACCGTAAGCAACCGTAAAGCAATCAAGCGCAGGTTAGTTTAATGTTGCAAGTTATAACCGACCGATTACAAGTGTATAAGCCGATATAATACAATAAACATACACCACTCAATAACACCGCAGTTGCAAACAGAAAGGAGTGGGCTTACTTCCCACTCCTTACTTTACAATACTTATTGTATTTAATTATAACACCATTAATATGAGATTGCAAGGGATTTTTGAAAATTCTTTTAAATAAAAAACGGCCTTTACTTAGACCGTTTCCTTTGGCAGGGGCAGAAGGACTCGAACCCTCGGCACGCGGTTTTGGAGCGACTGTTGAAAGCTCAAAACTGCATAGACAAGCCACTATTTAAGCCAAATTCATAGCATCAAAATTACATTTTCGTGGTTTTGATGCTTTTTTGATGCTATTGGTATTTTTAAGCTTACAATATAATAGCTGATGACTTTTTTATTCTATAGAAATTTCAAATGCTGACGGTATGCTAAAATAACATCCTTTATTGCAGTGTATGGTAACATGCTAAAATCAATCTGTCAATCAATTCATAACTCAAATTTTGCGCCGCTGTAAACAAAGAATACAAAGCGGAAACAGATTCGTTTTATTTTTTCAGTATATTAAACTATATGTTTTTGCTGATTTTTATATATTCTCGCAGATATTTGAATGGGAAAGGTACAACGGTATATTGACCATTGCGTACAAATTCAACGGAGAGAAGTGGTAGCAGGTCCTTGAATTCCATTTTCTTTTCTGATATTATTTTACGAATAATACAAGCTCTGCTGACACCGGATCTTCTAAGCGATTTTTCTCCTGCATAATAGTACACTTCTTCACCCTCTTCAAGAACAAAATCCTTTTTAAAACAGCATATATTTACGATATTACTCATAAGGTATTCGTCATTTTTTAGACTTTGGATTCTCGGATGCATCCACACACCATATTTATCGCGCATATACTGATTTAGATCAATAGCATACTTTTTTTGCATATTCATAAATCTGCGAATTTCATACTTTGTAAGAACAGGTTGCTGCTCTCTTATAATTGCTATAAGATTGTTTGTTTCATCAGCGTACTGTGGATATTCTGATGAAAATGCATTAATCATATTAATTAGATTTTCTTTTCGTACTGCTGTGTTTGGGTTGGTTTCTTTAAGTGCCATGTTGAGTTTGTAAATGTCAGGAATGGTAAATTCGCAGGTCCTCACAATTGCGTGTATATTATTAATATCAGAAAACACAAGGCCTTCAACACTGTTACATACCCTGCTGTTTTCTTTGTTGTATTCTGAATACATAAGCATTATTCGTTCTTTATCAGTACTTTCTGTGGGTTCAATATCATTAAAGGTTTCAAAATTCAAATCACCTGTTGGTGTTACTGTCATCATATTGTATTCAAAGTGAGAATCAGGGTATGTATATCCTTCTATCTTTTCTCTTGTTACAAACGACCAGGTTTTTTCTGTCTTTAGTTGTGTCCAATCATAAATAGAGAGTTTACGACTATAAATATCCCCTTTAATTATTAATTCCTGGACTACCTTTTTTACCATGTTTTTTAATTTTTCCTCGCTATGGTTTTCAACTATAATATGTTGAACAATCAGACCGTTGTTATCATCTTTGTGTGGGTCCGGTAACTTATTATTTTCATAGTATTCCTCACCATAGATAATACGGATATTGTAACCGCTTTCTGAGGTTGTATCTATCAGAGGGTGTATATTGTAATCACTTTCAAGAATGCGAACAATGCTGTCAAGCATTGATTCGGACTGTTTGTCCTTGCAGTAGTCGGATATGGTAACGTCTTTTTCACTAAGCATTTTTCCGAATTCTTCTACGCTGATTTCAGTCTTTTTGCTTTTTTTAATTTCCGTTTTATCAGCAGCATCGTATGAGTCATATTCAAGTGTTAAGTAATCAGACAGTTTTAGCTTTACATCTTCAAGGAACTTATTCATTATACCCAGTTTGCTTCTGGAAAATTTTTCTGGGTTTTCATAACATAAAAATTCTACCGTATTATGGGAATTTTTATATGAACCCGGCGCAAAGGTGTCCTTCAGGTCAACTTTGTCACTTTTCAGTTTTTTTCTGAAAGCTCCTGTTTCGGCGTCTATTATGTAGAAACTGCCCTGTTTTGAATAACTGTTTTTCCTGAATGTCTTGACATCAAGGGTTAAGTACATTCCCGGCTTAAGTGAAATCTGGAGGAATCGGAACATATATATTTCTTTAGTTGATTTGTCTCTTATCGGGGATGTGCTGTCGCCATAGTATAACTTACCTGTAAGATTATTATAGGAGAACAACTCGCCTTTAGGAGTTTTCATAGAATTTATAAGCAGTTGCGCAAGAAGTCTGTCATTGTAATAGAAAACCCTGTTTCTTTCAGCCTTATCCAGCACATTGATTTTTTCTACGGCAACATTTGGATACTGCTCTTTTATCTTTCTGCTAAAATTGAGATTATATTCTTTGCCTTTTTGAAAAAGAACAAGTGCTTCTTTTCCAAAAGAATGTTGTACTGCAAGTGCTTTGTATTCAGCGGTAGGAATATCAAGGATATTTGTATTGTATAAACCTGTTGTGCCTTTGACAAAGTAAATGTCAAAATCCCTTTCTATATTTTCATAGTTGTATTCTGCTCGAAACTTGTTGGTAAGTATCATAAAAAATCTTCACTCCTTATCATATTAATATTTGTGGTTATAGGTTTTCCGTCTTGGTCAATCAATCCCGGAATCTCTACAATTTTTCCGTCACAGCTTATAGTAGGTTTCGTATTGTTGTTTCCTACAAGGTTGATTATATATGCCCTTTTTCCCTTAATAGTATCAAGCTTTTGCCGTATTCTTTCAGTAGTGCTTTCTCTGTCCTGCAGGTAAGTAGGCTTCCAGTTTTTGAAGTCAACATAAATACCGTCATTAAGTTCAAAATCAAAGAACTCAAATCTATCAGGGTCATTAATTGGCTTTAATTTCATTCCCCGTTCTCTGCTTAGTATAAACTCGCCGCAGACTTCTCCTAATGCACCTTTATAGATGTTGTGGAAAAGCACAGGGCTCATCATATACATATTTTTTACAAAAGTTGTTGCATAACCTAATTTAATGAAGTGTTCTCTCATACCGCTATATTTCATCGCGTATGGAAGATAAGAGTTTTTCTCTCCTGCCTCATAAATAATAGTTTCGTTTGTTATACCCTTCATTTTTGCTCTGCCACTGTTTTGAAAGTCAATTTTACTTGTACCAAAATCAATAATTACATCATCAAAATCATAGTACTGAGAGTAAAGGTATTTGTTGATTTTTTTACCGGCAGTAATATAAAGCATTTTCAAATTATAGTCAGCATTATATTGGCTTTGATTTGCAGTAGGAAAAGTCAACACCAGCTCTCTTAATTCATGCCATATTTGCATACTCCTTTCGTTCCATTTTCTGTAAAGCAAGCCTTTAATAGTCCACATTCCGGTTGAAGATATTTTTTCTGCAGTATTAAGGATGCACTGCCGTTCATCCAAATAATCACTTCCAAGAGTTTCTCTCAAAACAGCAATAGCCTCCATCTCAGGCGACATTATTCTTTTCCGTAGTTCACCGCTATATATCTTTTCAAGCAGCTTGTCCTCAATGTAAATATTAATGTTTCTGTTTTTCACAAATGTGCGGCACATTCTGCCTACTGCCTGAATGACTTCTCTTGTTGCCTGCATACGGATACTTTTAATTTTATATAGTTCATTATTTTCATAGGTATGCCCTGTAGAGTAGGAATTAAAGGCTGTTCTAATAAGACTATTAAGTTGTGAACGCTTGATTTCTCCGTTTTCATACAGACTTTCTATTTGTACCAACATACTTATCAGCTGGTTAACTGTAATTTTTTCATCTGTATAAATATTGGTAGTAAGATTTGTAATATTTCCAAGATACAGAGCATCAATATCCTTTGTAAAGTGGCGTTTATCCTTTGGATTTTTACATTCGGCAAGTTCAATATAGTTTGTTTTGTCTGTAACTGCATATTGCAGATTTTGCCCTGCGCCGATTGTACTGTAAGAAGAAATTATAAGAATTTTTTCTCCTTGCTCCAATTTATTAATCAGAACTTTTTTATCCTCTTCAAAATTTTTGCTTTTAAGCACAAACAGTGTATCTGTTGCGTTATAGTTTAGTCCGCAAAATAAAATTGCCTTTTCCATTAATCCTAAAAGCAGATTATAGTTCATAGATGCTTTGTTTTCCTCAGGAAGAGCCATTCCAAGGTAAAGCATGGATTTTAGTGTTGTATTTTTAAGGAAGGATACCATAGCATACAGAATATTGCAGTACCTGATTCGGTAATATATTTCTTCGCACTCATTGTCAATAATATTACCGCATACCATTGCAAAATCATTGTTTCCAAATAATTCTCTGCAAATATCTTCACTTCTGCTTTCACTGTACTCAGTACTGATAACTTCGGTGCTAAGACTAATTCCTTTGTCCTTGTATGGTTCATAAAGCCTGAACATCTGTTTTTTAACTCTGTCTTTCATATCTTCAGGTGTAGAATGAAAGTCGTTCTCCAGATAGTTTCTGAGATAATCAAGATTGTAGTTGCCGACAACAGTAGGTATTTCAGCGGTAGCTGAAAGTCCGATGACAGCATTGTGCTTTGAAATATATCCTATAATTTTTTCAGGTGTATCATATAGTTTTATAAAACTGAGATTTGTAAAGTCAAAGTGTGAGTCGCTATCTTCAAATTCAAAGATTTCAATTCCTTTTTGGTAGAAAGAATCGTCTGGAATATTGTGTTTTTCTTTCTGACTTATTTTCTGCTCACATAATTCACCAAGCAGGAGTTTGCTTTGGTTACTGCTAAGCTCAAGCTTTTTCATAATAGTAGATATAGCATTTTCAATAGTCATAGCATCAGCAATAAACGGTCTTTCCTTGTTGATGATGTTCATATATTCATTAGCCCAGTGAAAAAGAAATCTTCTGAAGTGAAGTAAAAATCTGTTAATATCTCTTAAAAAGCTATAAATTACAATATCGTCTTTTTTGCGGTTTTCAAAGAATGTTTTTTTATCCTCAAAGAAAACCTTAACAATGTTTTCCTCCTTATCCTTTGTTGCACGAATATACTTTGCATTTCCATTTAGTATAGAGTGGTAGGTAGCATCCTTGAACAGGAAATTTTGTTTTCTGTCAATATGATTTTCGTTTACCTTTATACTCAGATTAGTGTGATATTTATTGGCAATTTCATCCGCCTCTTTTTTCAACTTTGCAAAGGTAATTATTTTACCTTTACTATAGTCAATTGAGTCAATAGCCTTTTTAAGATTGTTTGAAAAATAATCCGTGTTAAAAGTTCTTAATATCTGCCTGAAAACAGAAATATAATCTTCTCGAACTGAAACAGCTCTTTCAATCAGCTCATTTTCAATAGTGGATTTTGTCGCATCAAATTCATCAACAATAATGATTGAATCGGTAAATAAAGGAGATTTTATAAATTCATAACTAGGTTCTACTATAACAGAATTTCGCTTCATAAATTTGCTGATACTCATAAGAATAATCTTTCTTTCATCAGTAAATACTGCAGGATAAAGTGCACCTATCCACTTGTAATTTGCATCATTCTTTATTGCTTTTAGCTTGTCTTTTTTATTTGAAAACCTCTTTTTCAGTGTATCGGAAACAAAGTGCCTGAAATATCTTTCTGCCCTGTTAACATTATCAACTAACATCTGTTGATATTGAGTATCATTTATATTGCTGTTTTTTATTTTTGTGTAATTTCTTATTGCTTTTTCAAGTTCATAATATTCAGCGGATATAAATTCTTCAGGAATATCAAGAACAGGGATTTTATCTACAACTTCATCAAAATTTGAACGTATTCGCAGTACCTCTTTATTGTATAATTTTTCATCATTATATGCTCTTTTTAAATCTTCTTCCGGAAGATTTTTGTTGAGGGTTGTAAGGTATATTATTTTTCTTGTGTTATTAGGATTTGCGGCGTATTCTCGCATACAATTTGTGATTGTGTAAGTTTTTCCGTATCCTGTGGGAAGTTCACAAAGAAAAAGGCCGTTTACATTGTCGTTTAAAACTGAGTCTATGTATTGTTTCGTAGTTATCACCTCGTTAAGATTTGTCACTATATAGTATAACATAATAAAAAGGATAAATAAGGGCATATAGTACCCCCTATTTATCCTTGACATAAATCTATATTCTTTTTTAAAAGTTCGAGCATTTTTGATTTCACATTATCGGGCTGTAAAATCTCTACATTACCAAGACCAATTATCCATCCTAAAAATATATTAGACGGAACAGCATAAAAGGAAACCTGTAAATATTCTGTTTGCTCGTCATCACAAATTTCAATGTTTGTACCAAATTGGTCAAGAAATGCACCTACCAAGTATTCGGGGATTTTTACAGTAATACATTCTTCTTTCCCGGAAAACATGCCGATTCTTCGGGATACATATGTATCCGGATTGAATTCTGAAAACTGTTCCTTTCCTCTTATTTCAAATTCCAACTGTTCAATATGGTAGAGTTTGTCAACTCTGTAAACTCTTTCTTTAAGAATACCATCAGTTTCCTTGGTGTCATATCCATAAAGATAATATCTACCGTCTGCCCAAATAAGTGTAAACGGATTTAATGAATATGATTTTCCATTTCTGTTTTTCAGGACCTTATCCTTAGTCCAATGACGGTATTCAAAGGAAATCTGCTTTTTATTATTTATTGCGTGCATAATATTATTTATGTTGATTAGTATTCTCTTGTTTTCACTTTTTGCAATATTGATACCTAAAATACTCCTGTCTAATGCTTCTGCATCATATATGCTGACGGTGCTTCTCAACTTCTTTGATATACTCTCCGCAATGCCGTTTGGAATAATATTAGAGGCATAAATAGAGTCTAACAATAATTTTATTTCGGCGTTTTGTAAAAGACGGTCTCCGATAAAGTAGGTAGCATTTCTACCTCTGCCTGAAATTATTTCTACGCCAAAATCTTCACGCAGTAATTTAATATCTCTTTTTACAGAGTCATGTTCACATTCAAATCCTTTGTTGTAGAGCTTTTGTAAAATCTCCTCCATAGATAATTGATGATCTTCATCAGTGTATTTTTCCAGTATTCTGTATAGCATTAATATTCTGCTCTTATTTCTGCTCAAAGTATCCTCCATAATATTTTGGTAAGTATATTCTTTATGTTTAGTATATCACCTGAAAATAGTGTGTTCAAGGGAAAAATAACTTTTACAAAAGAAAGTGAGTTTTTTCTTATGGATAAAGTACATAGATCTGAATTTTCTTTTTTATATAAAAATAGTATTGCTATTATTCCAGAATTAGAATATAATAAAAACAGTAATATTTGAGGTGATAGAATGCTTGCTTATATGACTGCTGGTGAAGCCGCAGAAAAATGGAGTATATCCCATAGGAGAGTTATAACTTTGTGTCAGGAAAACAGAATTCCCGATGTAGCTATGCTCGGAAATATGTGGATAATACCAAAGGACGCTGTAAAGCCTGTTGACGGAAGAACAATAAGATATGACAAGAAAAATCCTGCAAAGCCCTTTGTGAAATGGGCAGGCGGTAAAGGACAGCTGTTGCCTACAATCAGAAAATTCTATCCTGCCGGAATGGGAACAACCATACGCAAATATTGTGAGCCTATGGTCGGAGCAGGAGCTGTGCTGTTTGATATTCTCAACACATATGAAATGGACGAGGTCTATATATGCGACACGAATGCCGAGCTGATGAACGCTTACATAGCAGTAAAAGAAAATGTAAACCAGTTAATAGAATTGCTGATGAAGTATGAAAATGAGCACCTTAAAAGAGATGATGAGGGCAGAAAAGAATACTATTATCAGCAGAGAGAGCGGTTCAACGCAGAAATTCAGAAACCGGATGAAAACAATTCGTTGTTGAGGGCAGCATTGTTTATCTACCTGAACAAGACCTGTTTCAACGGTTTGTATAGAGTCAACAGAAAAGGCTTGTATAATGTGCCGATGGGAACTTATAAAAATCCGAAAATCTGCGATATTGATAACCTCAAAAAAACATCAGAGCTGTTGCAATGCGTTACTATCCTTACGGGTGATTACACCTGCATTGAAAAAGTAGTTGATGAAAATACTTTGGTATATTTCGATCCGCCATACAGACCGCTGACAAAGACGTCAGAATTTACCTCATACAACGCCGATGACTTTAACGATGAAGATCAGATTAAATTGGCTGAATTTATAAAATCACTCAAATCGGCAAAGGTAATGGCAAGTAATTCAGATCCGAAGAATGTAGATGAAAATGACGAATTCTTTGATGACCTGTATGACAGACTTAACATAAATCGTGTGTCGGCAAACAGAGCTATTAACAGCAAAGGTAAAGGCAGAGGAAAAATAAAAGAGCTTTTGATTACAAATTATTAAAAAAAAGGGGGAAAATGATGCCATATGGTGAATATGCAGAATGTCCAAACTGTGGTAAAATTGCTCACGGAGAAGAAGAGATAGAAGAGCTTTTTGGTTACAGAAATATGGGCGATGAAAAAATCATTCCGCAAGTCTTGGTGCAAAGAATGTAGGAGTGATAGTTAAATCCCTAACAAAAGTGCTGATGGTGCAGAAAAGTTTTTTCTGCACTATCAGATTAATACTTAATACCCTATATATGATTATTTGAACTGCGCAATATGTGCAGTTTGTTCCTTTGGAAAGAAGGTCAATAACTATGAAGTTAAAAGAAGCACAGGCAAAAATTAAAACCATTTGCAATATCCCTTTTGCGGATATTTTTGAAGAGTTAGATTTTCCTATGATTATCAAGAACAAAGGCAAAACCGGTCAATTACTGGAAATGGCTTTAGGAAAGAAACTTGATAATGCAAACATCGACTTTGAGGACGGAGAACTAAAGAGCAATAAATGTGATGCAACAGGTAGACCTCTTGAGACAGTTTTTATTACGCAAATTGCAAGTATTATTGACGAACTAATTGTTGAAAAACCGTTTGAAGAAACACACTTATACGAGAAAATCAACAATATGTTGTATGTACCTGTTTGCAAAGTCGGAGATCCGCATAACTGGATGTTTCTTGATGCAATTCATATTGATTTGTCAAAACCCGAGTTTTCTTCTCTTTTGAACATTTGGAGAGATGATTATTACTCTATTTGCAGACAGTTAAAAGAACACATTGAAACATCAAAGGATGGATTTATACATACATCAAACGGTAGGCATATTCAGGTTAGGAGCAAGGACTCTAAGCCTTATCATCCAATTTATTCAAAAATATACGGACGAAAAGTTTCAAACAAAAACCATGCTTTTTATTTTCAAAAGCAATTTGTTTATGATGTAAGAATTGCATATGGAGGTTAACATGGCATTGCATAATATTGAATACAATCTTCAATCTGATAATAGAACTGGCATCAGAATAGAAGTTGCTAAATTATTTACTTTAGAAGAACCCGGAATTGGTAAAGGTGAAAATTGTTCCAAATATCACTATATCGTAGAGCACTATGGTGAATATTCAATTGTTCTCAAAAGACCAACAGGTTTGAACAAGGGTTTTGATTTTACGGTAAATATTAGTGGAATGTATTTTAAAAAGAATAGAAGGTATAGTAACCCTTCTCATAATGATATATTTAAAGTTTTAAACTATGTAAAAAACAACTATGAGCATGAATACGATATAGTTGCGAAGCAAATTATCAATATTTTTCAAATTAATGAATATAGTTTTAGGGGATTAGAAAATGTAGTTTTTCCGGATGGAGATGGAATATTAAGACCTATTGCAATTATTTTACTTGCCATTAAGTGGTTATTTATAGAGCAGGATATTACATATTGGAATTGGTCAGGAAGAAATATGTTATATAACCATCTTATAGAAATGGGGCTTGTATAGTGCCAAATAAAAAGATAACTAAATGGGAACCTGAAGATTTTGAATTGGAAATGACAACGCATTGGTCGTTTCCGAAACGTGGAGATTGGGCAACTCACGATGCAAAGTGGAGAGGTAACTGGTCGCCGTACATTCCTCGCAATATTCTTCTCCGCTATTCAAAAGAAGGAGATTTAGTGCTTGACCAGTTTGCAGGCGGCGGAACAACGCTTGTTGAAGCAAAGCTACTGAATCGTGATATAATCGGACTGGATATTAACGATGTTGCTTTAGAACGGTGCAGAGAAAAGATTGATTTTGATTACGAACCTGCAACAGGAAAAGTGTATATAAAAAAAGGCGACGCACGAAATCTTGAGTTTATCCCGGATGAGAGTATTGACCTGATATGCACTCATCCACCCTACGCTAATATCATCAAATACAGCGACGGTATAGACGGAGATTTATCCCAACTCAAAGTCAAGGATTTTCTTGAAGAAATGAAAAAGGTTGCAGCCGAAAGTTTTCGGGTACTAAAGAAAGATAAGTTTTGTGCAGTGCTTATGGGAGATACCCGTCAGAAAGGGCATATGGTTCCGATGTCTTTTGAGGTAATGAAAATCTTTCAGGACGCAGGCTTTAAGCTAAAGGAAATCATCATAAAGGAACAGCATAATTGCAGGGCAACAGGTTATTGGAAAACAAACAGCGTGAAATATAACTTTTTGCTTATAGCACATGAGTATTTATTTGTGTTTAGAAAATGATTTTAATTAAGGAAGAAAAATGCAAGATGAATTTATAATTTCAAAGGAAAAATTATCAAAGCTTATTCCTGAGTATACCAATCCTGATTCAAAAGTGATGCAAGAGATTTATGAAATGTGTTTGCAGGATAAAGTTAAAGCTCAAAGTCATGAGGAAATAACTCTGCTGTTATTTTTAGTACTAAAATTCAAGTGGGAACAGATTTTTAAGCGTAGTGCTAATTTAGAATTGTGCTTGAAGGATTTCAAAGAAAAGCAATATGTGTATGACCTGTATAGGCTATTCAGAAGAACTAAGTTTGAAATAGGTTTGACAATTATTTTTGAAAATGATCCTATTCCCGAAGAAGGCAAGGTGGATTTTCTTGTTCTATATTCAACTTTTCTGATTTTATTTTTCCGACACATAAAGTGCATTGATTTGTGTAACGAAGGGTTTGCTCGGGATAAAAAGAATAGTACATTTAATTTTTATAAAGCATCGCTTTTGGATTTATGCTATATAGTAAAACATACTTTTGATTATAGAAATTCTATAAAAATATATAGACAGGATTTGCTAAAATGTGTTTCATTAGATAATATATGCTTTGATAAAACAGTATCTGAAATAATTCTCAACAGTTTTAATGTGCATGCTGAAATCGATCATATACAAAAACAATTATTCGGGTTACATAATGTAAATGATAGCTTTTTGGATACAGATTTAGGCAAGAAATATTGGTCTAAAGAAAAGGATTATTATTTGAAAAAAGTTTTATTTCTAAATCCGTTGAATAACTTTGGAATGTTTATACAAGCATCACTTGAAGAATTAAATCCGCTAGATATTGGAGAAAAAAATCAGAGTATGTTTGATTCAATAATAGAGGACTATAAATTTTGCAGAAGGAAAACTTATGAATATTCGGTTTTACAAAATACATCTATAAGAGAAATGTGTAGCGTATATAGTTTCGCATACTCTATTTATGATAAAATTGCATATTTGTTTAGGGCTGTATATGATATAGATGTTCCTGAGGATAAGGTGGATTTTACCGAGAAAAATTTATTTTCAAGACCATATAAGAATAGTAATCAGAAGTTTTATGAAATTAAAAATCCTGCAATAATACCTCTCTATCTTGAATCCCAAGAAGTAAGAGCAAAAAACAAGCCTAAAGGTATTGGCATTGGAACAGCAGAACTAAATGAGTTTAGAAATTTTATAGAGCATAAATCTACTTTGCTTATTGATGCTGATAAACTAAAAAGTAAATCGGAACAGCTTATCAGAAATATACGAGATTTGATAATTGAATCTTATTTATTGTTGCAAGGTTCTAAGAAAAATATGACTGGTGATTTAACTGTATGTGTTGGTACATCATTTGCAAAGGGATTGCAAATTCATAATCAATTGAATAAAAAGTCTTAATATTACTGGACTTTCTCAAAGTTATGTGGTATATGTTTGTGCTGCGAAAGGTGGCATAAACTATGGATACACTCGAAGATTTATACTATGGAAACTTATTTTCTCACAAAAAATGTGCTAAGCTTGATGATGAAATGAAAGAGTTGCTCAGCTTGTTCAACAGAAATGAAGGAAAGCTACCAGTAACCCTTTCCGACAAACAGAAAGAAACTTTTGAAAAATACAAGGACTGCAATCGGGAAATTTCTGAAATCTGCGAACGGCAATCCTTTATCACTGGATTTAAGCTTGGAGCAAAGATTGTCATTGAATCAATGACCTGAAAAGAACAACATAAAACAGGAGATCACGAAAATGCCAACGCCACATAAGGATGTTTTAGTTTGATGCCTATACGGTGCAACTTAGAAATGGGTTGCACCGTTTTTCTGATTATGCGATAAAACGAAATTCTTGAGGATTTTGTTGTACCTCGTCCAATATGGCAAGGAGTTCCTGCTCAGTCGGTATATCAACCATTCCGACTGCGGTAAAATACACATCCACCTTAACATAGCAATGACCGCTTGATTTATCGTTATTGTGAACTTCAATTCGTTCAATAAGTGTATTCACAAGCGTTGGCGTAAGTTCTTTAATTTCTGTAATTTCACGAAGAGTACAGAGCAATAACCTGAGGTCGGTAACTTTCTGACCTACATCATCTTATGCTGCTTTCCATTCTTCTATTTTTGTCTGTAACCTCTTTTGCTCACACTCATAATTTTGAAGCAATTTGGAAAATCGTTCGTCCGAAAGTATTCCGGTAGCGTTTTGCTCAAATACTTTCTCAATCAGTTTGTCAATTTCTGCTATTCTTTTTTCTCCACGTTCAACTGATAGTCTTAGCTTTTTATTCTCCGTTTGTCTTACAAGATTTGTTTTCTTGGCAAGCATATACAGAAATGCAGACTCGTAGCACTTTACAAAATCTGCCAAGCTCCTTATGGATTCAAGTACAATCTGTTCTAACGATATATCTCTGATATAGTGAATTTGGCACTTACCTCTGCCACTTTTGTAATTTGAGCATCGCCAAAATTCTTGATTTCGCTTAAGACTTTTCGCCGCACAAAAGTGTAATTTAGCTCCGCAATTAGGACAATAAACCAAACCTGAAAACAAGCTTTGTCTACCTGTTGCGGTAAGACGGCGGCGGTGTTTTCTCAATTCCTGTACCCTAAGCCACTGTTCTTCAGATATGATCGGCTCTTGCATGTTGGGAATAATTTGATATTCTTCGGTTGGATTATAAATTGCCTTATGAACCTTGTAGCTGACAGTCATGCTTTTGAAGTTTACCGCACAGCCGGTGTATTGTCTGTTTTCAAGAATAGTTACAACGGTTTTCTGGTCCCATTTGCAAGAGTCGCACGGCACTTTCTGTGCGTGTTTTCTTCCGATACTTTCATAATATGCCGATGGAATAAGTATATGTTCCTTTTCCAACTGCTTTGCAATTTGTAGTGGACCACGACCGGTAAGGCATAACGAATAGATTTTACAAACCACATCGGCAACCTGTTCATCAATCAACCATTGTTCTTTGTTATCTGGGTTTTTCATATATCCGAACGGAACCGTTGCAGAAACCCGCTTACCATGCTCCGCTTTGGATTGCCATACAGCACGGATTTTCTTAGAGGTTTGTGCAGCATACCATTCATTAAAAATATTATAAAACGGAAGCATTTCCATACCGTCACCGGTTGTGCTGTTTACATTTTCCTGAATGGAAATGAATGTAATGCCTAAGGAAGGATATACAATTTGTGTAAGTCTACCGGCTTCAACCTGTTCTCTGCCGAAACAGGAAAGGTCTTTCACAATAATCCTACAAATCTTACCTTCTTCAGCCATTCTTTGCATATGCTGGAAGTCACTTCGTTCAAAACTTGTACCGGAAATCCCGTCATCCACAAAGAACATTGTATTTTTGTAGCCGTGCTTTTTACAATAATCAAGCAGGATTTGTTTCTGATTACTTATACTGTTTGATTCATCATCGGATACCCTTTTATCTTTTTCGTCTTCGACAGATAATCTGCAATAAAGAGCAGTGATGAGCTCATCGTTTGTTTCTGTTGTCATAATTTTACGCTCCTTTCCGACAACAGGGCATAACAAAGACATATATATTTTATTATGTCCTGTGTCTTTTAGCTAATGTATGAATATCAAATTGACTTTTCGGGCAATATCAGTTTCTGAAATTGTTGGAGCACATTTTCTCTGCCTTTGGGATTAAAATGTGTGCTGACTTCGTAAGTTGTGTTGCCTATTTTCATAAAGAACGGTTCATCATTCGTTTCAAAATACGGTGCATATATTGAATTGTTTTTATCTGTCATCGCTCGTCCCTCCTGTTTCTTTCTCTTTGTTTCTGCCATTTTTCAAGCAGTGAAATGATTGTCTTTTGCATATCGGATTTGGTGTAGTTTTTCGGAAAATACTTGCGTATATCCTCTTCCATAAATCGCACTTGCTCTTTTTGATTTGGTTTTTCTTCATTGAGAACGGCGAAAACCGTATCGACGAAAAAGTTGCCGTCTTTACTGAATTTTCTTAATCGCTGTGCCTGTGATAATGACGGTGTAGCGTCGGTAAATTCGATTTGGTCAAGCAGTATTTGTTGTTCGTATTCCGACAGATATGAAAGTTAACCGCAGGAGTAAAGGCTATTCTTTCTTCATCAACAAGTTTAAGTAATTCGGGTATCAAATATGTCAGACGGATATATCGTTGTATTTGCCTTGCACTGTCATTGACGGTTTCTGCAATTTTTTCATCTGTTCTTAACTTTGTGCCAAGTTGGCACGAAGTCTTGCCTTGATGCTTCAAAGCCTCAGATTTCATTTTGTAGGCAAAGGCTTTTTCACTTGGCAAGATATGCTCACGGTGTATGTTTGAATCCACCATTTGCACAATTGCCTCGTCTTTTGTTAATTCTTTTATTGTTACCGGTATGCTTGTTATCCATAATGCTTTGCAGGCTTCAACTAGTCTGTGCCCGCCGATAATTTCGTACTTACCTGCCGGAAAAGGACGGACAATTATCGGTTCAAGCAATCCGTTTCCTTTTATGCTCTCTGTTAATTCTTGTTGCTCAATCCCGCTTCTTTCCTTAAACGGATGATTTTCAAACGGAACAAGCAAGTCTATATCTATTATCTGTATCATTTGGCTATCTCCTATATATTTTCTTCTTCGGCAAGTAATGTCTTACTCTATAAGTCTTAATACCTTCTGTTATTCGGAAATCAAGAAAACCGAAAATCAGAATTGTTTTAGATAGATAATGCTCGGTTTCCCCTGACATTGTCTTTTGCGAATAATCAAATCTGCGACTTCAAGTTCGGAGAATAACTTGCATATCTTTTCGTGACCGAAATGCAGTTTTACCTGAGCGGATTTTATTGTGAAATATTGATATACTCTGCCTTGTTTATCTATCCAGCCGTTTTTGACGGACAGATACATTCGGTCAAGTAAAAGTCCGTACAGCATTTTTGCATCGGTTGAAACCGATTTGTACTTTTCTTCAAATAACGCTTTCGGTACTTTGTAGAAAGCAAAATTTTTGGCGTCCGATATTTTGAAATATCTGTTCACTGCCTCACCTCCGTTTATGTATTGATTTGGTGCCGAAATCGGCAATTTTTTCACCTGTATGAGCTTGAAATTTTTTATAAGTGCTATTTATCACCTTTTGTAATCACGCTTCTTTTTACCTTGAATTTGCGGCAGTAAACAATAATGGCACGATAGTTTTGTTTGCAATCGCTATGACATTTTCTACAAAACTTGTTGTATGTTCTTCTGCCTGTTTTGGGATTTATGAAAAAATCCCATTCCTGTTTTTCCTTTTTCGATAGTCTCGGCATTGTAAAAACTCCTTTCACTCATTTGGACAAAGGGTGCCAAAATGCACACCCAAATCGAATAACTGCGAAGAAAAAATATTTTTCTTCACATATTTTTCCTTTGGCGAGCAGACCTTGTTATTCCTATATTGCCAAAAAAGAAAAACCGCCTGTCAAAAATAAATTTGATAGACGATTATTTCACTTAGTGTCGTGCAATTCGGACAATAAAATTTTATTTATTTAATTTTGCTTTTGAATATGCTATAATAATATTGGATTTTTATGCGATGTGGCAAATTGTACTATTCAATTTAACTTCCGATAATTTTAACTATCAGGAAGCAAAAATATCAAAGGGGTTAATGATATGTTACCTGAAGAAAAAGCAAGAGTAAAAATAGATAAACAACTTATGGATTCCGGTTGGAATATTGTCTCACGAGATGAATATATTCCTAATCTTTCTTTGGCAGTTAAAGAAGCACTTATGCAAGGCGGCAAGGAAAGTGATTATCTTCTTTTTATTGATAATAAAGCAATTGCAGTTATAGAAGCAAAGAAAGAAGAAAATTCTCTTGGAATAGAAGTAGCCAAACAAGCAGAAAATTATGCTGTGACTCCGGAGAATTGGTACGGTACTTGGTTTGATAATTTGATTCCTCTTGTTTATCTTGCAAATGGCAAAAAAATTCTATTTAAAAATATGTTAACTGATCCCGATGGAGATTATATTGAACTTACAGAGATACATTCGCCTAAAAAAATGTTGCAGCTTATAGACATGAAATCCGAATATGGCGCCTTGCCTCGAATTGAAGAAAAGGGGCTTCGCAATTGTCAATATGAAGCAGAAGTTAATTTTGAAAATTCAATTAGAAAAGGTCGAAAAAAAGCACTTGCTGTACTTGCTACCGGTTCGGGAAAAACATATCTTGCTTGCCTTGCGGCATATAGACAATTGAATTATACACAAACGGGAAGAGTTTTGTTTTTAGCTGACAGAAACAACCTTGCTCGTCAAGCAGAAACAGAATTTAAATTATTTGACAGAACAGAGAAACAACAACCATTAAATGATTTATATACAATAAACAGACTGACTAAACCGGATAAAATTAACAGTGATATAGTTATATCGACTATTCAAAAGTTGTTTGCGGTTTTAACCGGTCAAAAGATAGATGATATTGATGAAGATGAAGAGGATGACAAATCTTTTATTTCTGACGAAAAAAATGAACCTGAAGTTAAATTAGGTAATAATCTCAAATTATCTCCGGACCATTTTCAATTTATTATTGTTGACGAATGCCATCGCTCCATTTATGGGAAGTGGCAATCTGTCCTTAAATATTTTAAAGGGGCAAAAATACTTGGATTGACAGCAACACCAACACCGGAAGCATATGCATTTTTTAATGACAATATCATTGAAGAATACACTTATGAAGATTCTATTGTTGATGGCGTTAATGTTCCAAATCGTGTTTATAGAATAAAGACTGAACAGACGGAACACGGTGGTGCTATTGAAAAAGGAGCCACTGTTATTGAAACCACTCGTAACGGCAAAAAAGTGGACTTTTATATTTCAAATAAACGTATCGATTACACTGAAGCACAACTTGACCGTTCAATTGTAAGTCCGGAACAAATTCGGTTAAATTTAAAAGAATTTAAAAAATCTATTTATACAGATTTATTTCCGGAGCGTAAAGTGTCTTGGAATTATATACCGAAAACTCTTATCTTTGCAAAAGATGACCATCACGCTACTGAAATAGTGAATATTGTAAAAGAAGTATTTGCTGAGAATTTTGATGATAATATCGTTCCTGAAAAATTTGTGCAGAAAATAACATATTCTGCCGGAGACACTGATGCACTTATTAGAGAGTTCCGAACAAATAAAGAGTTTAGAATTGCCATTACTGTAACTTTAGTAGCAACCGGTACAGATGTTAAACCTTTGGAAGTTGTTTTCTTTATGAGAGATGTCAATTCCGATGTTCTTTATACTCAGATGAAAGGCAGAGGTTGCCGTGTAATAAGTGATGATAAGTTGAGAGAAGTTACTCCAAATGCTACAACAAAAGATTGTTTTTATATTGTTGATGCTATTGGTGTAACCGAACACGATAAACAAATTCCAAAAGCAGGAAACGGAAAGGGTGGACAGAAGAATAAAACTCCAAAATTAGAACAACTTCTGGAATATCTTTCTCATGGTTATGTTAGTGATGATAATTTGGCATTATTGCGTGATTATTGTGCAACTATAAATCATAGATACGAAGAAAATGCTTTATTTGGACATCATCTAAAGACATTTATTTTAAATTACAATTTTTCGCCAAAGGAACTTGCATTCAATATAAATGAGGCATTATCAGAAAATATGTTGCCGCCATTTGAAAGTGTATCAAGTAAAAACGGTGCAAGAAATAACCTCATTTCTTGTTTGATTACCAATCTTGGTGCAAGAAAAAAATTGCTTGAATTACATAGAGGATATTATGCGGTTTCACCGGACGAGGATAAGTTAATTGAAAAAGGCTTTTCAAAAGAACAAGCACTTTCGTTTATTGAAAATTTTGAAAAATATATTACTGAAAACGCCGACAGCATAGAAGCACTTCGTATCATTTATAATTCTGAAGATACTGTTATTACTCATTCAATGCTTTCGGAACTTCAAGAAAGATTACTGTCTGAAAATCGTTCATTTACTCCAGCAAAAATATGGGGGAACTATAAGCTCTTGGATACAGACAGTAATGTTGATGAATTGGATATTAACCAAAATGCAAACGCATTGACTAACTTAATTCAGATTGTTCGCTATGCATATAAAAAGAATTCTAAACTCATCAGCTTGCTTAAAGGATATTCACAAAGATTTACTCTTTATTGCGGGCAAGCTCAGCGTACTCTTACAGAAGACCAGAAAGATATTATGAAGCATATTGCGGATTATGTAATAAATGATGGTTATATCGGTATCAATGAATTGAATGAAATTGATACTGATTTATGGAGAAAAGCAATAAAAACTTTTGGAGCTCCGTCACTTAAAACGGAACTTGCTACTTTATCTAAATTTTTATTAAAGGCGGCTTAAATTATGACAGAAAATCAAATTAAAACCGAATCGGCTCTTATCAAAAAGGTTGGAGACATAGCAAATGTTATGGCTGCTGCTGGTGTTGGTTTTACAGATTATATTACTCAGCTTACATATATACTTTTTCTTAAAATGGATGAAGAAAAAGAGGAAATGGGGCTTGAAAGCACCATTCCGGATGGATACAAGTGGAAAGACCTTGTTAATCTAAACGGAACAGATTTAATTGAAAAATACGAAGAAATTTTAAGGGAACTGGCAAAAGAAGAAGGATTAATAGGCACTATCTTTACAAAGGCTGCAAA
>ENA-UPTB01001005-UPTB01001005.1-human-gut-metagenome-genome-assembly--contig:-NODE-1005-length-26701-cov-9.019306_pt1 | contig 26701 bp, 20 predicted proteins | sample MGYA00250046_ERZ773369 | MGnify/ENA primary metagenome ERZ773369 (study PRJEB29103, sample SAMN06111938) | human gut metagenome | biome: human gut; feature: ankylosing spondylitis patient; material... | reverse complement strand
AAATCACCCGGCTCGACTTGAACCGGGTAAGGGGAAATATATGCTTTATTTCATCTTAAATGAAAGAGCCGTGTTAACAACCGTTTAAAATGGTGTGTTTGGCATCGGAATTACGGTTTGGGAAGGTTCTTATAGAAAAAATTAACCAGAAAGGCGATTTTTGTAAAAAAAAGATTGCGAATGAAGAAATAATGTGTAACTTTGTTGCTGTCTGGAAACGATAACCTAAAAATTAAAACAGATGAAGAAGAATTTACTATTTGGATTTCTCGCAGCCTCAGCGCTGCTTGGAGCGGCGCCGCTGGCAAATGCCGGAGTGGTGCTTGAGGAAGATTTCAACCAGTTTACGGATGGCACAACAAGCAAACCAGGGAATGTGGACATCGCAGCGAGCGGAAAGCTCGGCGATGTGTTGCTTGGATGGACGGGTGATGCAATCTACGAAGCGGGCGGCTCACTGTTTGTCGGCACAACCGATGTGCTTGATTTCGACCCGCATTCGATTTCTACTCCCGATTTGGACCTGGATGCAAAGGATGGCGATATCCGCATCACATTGCGTGTGAAATCGTGGACAGAGTACGGCAACATGATCAACATCAAGGCCGGCGACACGAAATTGAGTTCCCCTTATTTCGAGGACGGAGAATGGCATGATTTTGTTATTGTAACAGACAAGGGACTTCCCGGAGCATTGTCGATTTCTTCAGCGAGCCTTTATTCCACCCCGTTCTTTATTGATTATCTGAAGATTGAACAGGGCGATGAAGTGGTGCCTTCACCAACATCCCTGCGTCCGACAGACTATGACGGCACAACATTCTCGGCACGCTGGCTTTCTGTGCCAAACGCAACAGGCTACACCGTGTCGGTCTACAACAAGGATGCCAAAGGCAACCGAATCAACGTCAAGACCTACGACGCAGAGCCGCTTCCGGAAGGCGACACATCGGGCAACCGCGTGATTGTCACAGTGGACGACAACACGTTGAAATATTACTTTGTGGTTGTTGCTAAAAGAGGCACAAACGTTTCTACAGAGTCGAACGAGTCGGAAGTTATCAAGCACGTTGAAAGTCTGGCAGCTCCGACCGCACTCGCGGCAACAGACGTGACCACCAACAGCTTCACAGCCAACTGGACAGCCGTTCCCGACGCAGACACCTACACAGCAACTCTTTATAAGACCATAACTATTACGGAGGACAGCGACACAGAGATTCTCAACGAAGATTTCGCGGGCATCACGAAAGGATCGTTTGATTTGATTGATCTTCCATCAAAAGACCCAGACAACCTCGACGCCTACACCCACACACCAGGCTGGTATGCATCGACATACGCTTTCGGTGGCGGAAGTCTTGTGCTTTGGCCGATGTTTGGAAGTGCGTTCTTTGTAACGCCGTCTCTTGACCTCAGCGGCAATGGCGGAGTGGTGTTTGTAGACTTTACCGCAGCCGCAGGCGACAGCGGAAAATACAAGACCGGAGAAAAAGTTACAGTAGACCTTCTGACACAGGCAAACAACGAGACCACAGTGCTTGAGAGCGCGGAAATCGAACTCGACGAGGGCGCGTTCAAGAACTACGGCACAATGTTTACCAAAGGCGCGAAAGGCACGTTTATCCGCTTCTCTTACGGAGGTACCAGCGAGGTGCATTTTGACGATGTAGTGATTACTCAGAAGACCAAGGCAGGCGACAAGGTGCGCACCGTGGCCCAGCAGGTTGAGACAACCGGACTGTCGGCGAAATTCACTTATGAGCCGGCGGCCAACACGGAATATTCTTACAAAGTGTATGCAAGCGTGAACACAATCACAACCGTTGGTATGGACGATGTGGTTTATTCAGGCGCATCCAACGAAATTGTGGTTGGTGGAGCAGACGGCGTTGCCGACGTTGCAGCCGCAGGATTCAAAGTGTTTGCACGCAACGGACGTCTCGTTGTCGATGCGGCAGAGGCAGCCCCAGTCACAGTTGTTGACGCATACGGCCGTGTAATCGCTGCATTTGAGGCGCATCAGGGCGAGAACGCTGTTGATTGCCAAGGATTTGTAATTGTCCGCGTAGGCGACAAGGTGGTAAAGACCATTGTAAGATAGAAAAAAACGGAATTGCATATTTGACGAGTGTGCCGGACGGATTGTTCCGGCACACTTTTTTTAAGAAAAGTATTGGAATGTCAATGTTTTGTGTAATTTTGTAATTGTAATAGGAAAAACATTTAGACAACATAACAAAAACCGCTTTATGAATAAAATTTACTTGTTGACAGCGATGCTTCTTGTCGCCGCGGTTGCGATGGCAGGAGTGTCCGCGCCCCAGCGTGGACCTCAGAAGCTGGCGCATGGATTGCCAGTGCCTGTTGTCAAGCCGGCCACCAACGTCAGCGATGCCGGGTTTACCGCCAATTGGGAAAAAGCGTCAGGAGCCAACTGCTACACCGTCTACACATATATCCGCCACAAAGCGCCGGCTGATGAAACCTACTATTTCTACAACGATGATTTCAGCGGATTCAAATACGGCTCCATCGAGAGCCCGTTCGACATAGGTTGGGGATGGCTCGACGGCTACACCAACCGCAGCAACTGGTATGTCTATGGCGCATATTCATGCCATGGCGTTTTTGGACTTTACAACAAAAAGTCGGCAGAGCAGAACGGAATGCTCATGTCGCCGATGTACAGCCTGCAGAACAACAACGGCAAGTTTACGGTGACGTTCCGCGCGAAGACCACCGGCACAGCCACTGTAGCCGTCTTCGCCACTGAATATCTGATGGCAGGACCCTCATACGCACTCGGCAAGGTGGGCAAGGTGGAGCTGACCAAGGAGTGGGCAGACTATACGCTTGAGCTCGACGGCGGAATCCAGGGCTGCTATGTGGAGCTGGATATGGTTGGTGGCGACAGCAATGCATATTTTGACAATATGACAATCAGCCAGCCTATGAAGGCAGGCGACGAGGCTATGCTCGTCTACGACTTTGTGGAAACAGGCGACGTGTCGAGCCACGACGTCGCGACAGGCGACAAGGTGGCAGGCGACGTGTATTGGTATCAGGTGGCCTCGCTGAAGCGGTTGTCGTCAGGGTCGGAACTCGATGATTCCAACTACAGCGACCTCGTTGAGGTGAAGCAGGAAGGCGCAGTGTGCGCATTGAAGGCCTCTGCGGCGCGCGCTTATGCCACAGCCGACGGCGTGGTGGTTGAAAATCCGGAAGGCGCTGATGTGGCGGTCTACGATGCCGGCGGAAGAGGGGTTTATGCAAGCCGCGACGGAGCGGAGAAGCAGATGGTTGTCCTGCCTTCGGGGGTCTACGTAGTGAAGGTGGGCTATAAGGTGATGAAAGTGATGAAATAACTTAATAAAAAAAAGAACTATGAAGAAAATTCTAATGAGTGCTGCCGCTTTGTTGTTGTCGGCAGTTGGAGCGTATGCCGCTCAACAAAAGTATTATTTCCTTTATGAGGAGGGACATGAGGATCAGCCTGAAACCAGTTGGTTTATCCTTGACCGTGAGGCTAAAAAATACATCCCCGATTCTTGTGGAGATGATGAGCTGACAGTGAAAAACTATAAGAAATCGGGAAATACGGAAACGTTTGACTGCTATGACAGATCGTCTTTTATGCAGAGTGTGATAATGAAGAAGAACGACAAGGGACAGACAGTGGTGCAGATTTCTTACGAAAAAGGTAAAGCAAACGGACGGAAAATCGTTTGTGGAACCGAGGCTGAACAGAATGAATACTTTAAAGAGTATGAAGCCAAAAACGGAGGCGGCAGTTCGTCGTCGTCGTCGACATCGAGCAATCCTGTGGACAAAGCCACAAAAAAGGTTAAGTCAGGATTAAAAAGCGGCTTGAACAAGCTTAAAAAGAAAAAATAAGACAAAAAAATAGTGGCGGGAGGCGGTATGCCTCCCGTTTTTTTTGTGCCATGCTGCGTTTGCTGTGCGACTGAGTATAAGAGACTTATGAAATTTATTGGCAAAAAACCAACAAAATATTTGCAAATCGCCATTTTGTGTATTATCTTCGCATCAGATTTCCAAGAAAAACACACAAATCAAAACCGAGAATTATGTTTGAGCACAAAATCATGAGAAACCAAGAACTGATGGCAAACTGGCAACGCAGCCTGAAGAAAGCCATCGAAACCAACCGCTACGACAGCCGTTACAACGTGATAGACCGTGCGCTCCGCGGCGGCACACCACGCTACGACGTGAGTTACGACTACGCGTTGCGAATGATGTATCAGATGGTGCGCGACGGCAAGCCATGCTCCCGCCGGAGTAAACTGAAGCGTCAGATGTGGGAGGAGATAAGCCTCCACGTCAGGCGCGTCATGCACAGGCGCAAATGCACGATTGCCGAAGCCGTGGCGACAGTGCTTGCCGAGCAAAAAGCGTCACGCTACTTCCTGTCGAAAAAACAAGCTTCAAAAATCATCTACCATGAAATACACAACCGCAGCAATCATCGTATCCACACTGTTTAGCCTATCCTCGTGCCACAGCCATAGGGCAGTGGAGAGCACTGCGGGATTGCAGACACACACGGAAACGGCCGACAGCGTCGCCGCCACACGCCGCACCACGGCATCGGCGAAAGAGGCATCGGAAATCGTTGAGATAAACTTCTTTGCCCCCGACTCGACAGGCCGTCAAGCCGTGAGAAGCATAAGCCGGCACCGCCGGCTTGCAGCCGAGGAGCGCACCGACACAGTGGCGGTGGCAGCTACAGGCGTGAGCATCGGGACGACAGAGCAGACCACATCGACGCGCCGGCTGCCTACGCGCTACCGACTTTCGCTTGCCGCATTGCTTGCGGCAGCAACAACACTAATCTTGATAACCTTTACAATTAAAAAAAGACAATGAACAACACACGAAAAATCACAATTTCAATCGACATTGAGCAAGTGCTTAAAACAGTTTATGCCGAGAGTGCGTGCCTCGCCTTGATGAGCGGCCGCGACAGCCGTCCGGCAGTAATCTCGTCCGACAACCGCCGATTGCTCGGCGTTTATTGCCTCAACGCCTGGCTATGTCTTGCCGGCGAACTTGCGAGCATCGTAGACAGCCAATCGTTTTCGATTCCCTCCGACAGCGACACCACCTACACGCTGTCGCTGACCGTTGACGGTGTCGGCACCGCCCAGAGCCTGCGCCGCTATGCAGAGCGCTACGTCGCACAGTCGGTGCTTGCCAGCTGCTATGCCGCCCGCGAGAGTCTTGCCATGCAATTCCGCGACAACGCCGCCCGGACGCTATCCGGTCTGCGCCTTGCCGCCACGCTCTCCGACAGGGTCGATTGTTGGCTGTAAAGTGTTGACAGACTGCCTTGTTATCAAATTTTCACAAAATGATAGGTATGCCGCAGCGGTCAAATTACGCTGATTTAGGTATTGCGGAAGGCAATGCGCCGACGTAATTTTACGACCAGAAAAACAACAATGAACAATTAAACTACACGAAGATGAAAATTGGTATTTTTTATGGCTCAACAACAGGCGTTACCGAGGCTGTTGCAGAGCGAATAGCGAAGAAACTCGGCGTAGCCTCCGCCGACGTGCACAATGTAGGGTCGGCCACAGCCGCCGATGCCGTGGGCTACGATGCGTTGCTGCTCGGCACCTCCACATGGGGTGCCGGCGAGCTACAAGACGACTGGTATGACTTTCTCGACCAGCTGAAGAGTCAGGACTTGACAGGCAAGAAAGTAGCATTGTTCGGCTGCGGCGACTCCTCGTCGTTCAGCGACACGTTTTGCAGCGCCATGGGCGAAATCCACGACGGTCTGGCAGCCACCGGCTGCACGTTTGTCGGTCAGGTCGATGCCTCCGGCTATACCTACGATGATTCGGCGGCAGAGAGCGGCGGCAAGTTTGTCGGTCTGGCACTCGACGAAGTCAACGAAGACGACAAGACCGACGGACGCATCGACGCCTGGGCCGCACAGCTGAAGAACGAGGGCGTAGAATAACCGAGAGGCAGAAACAAACGTCAATGACAAAATAAAAAACGACCAACGACAATGATGGAAATAGCCAACACGATGCTGTCGAGCGAGCTTCAGGTGTTTCTCAACTATGTGTACGAATATAAGAAAGGCGTGCGCAACATGGTGCTATGTACGCTGAACCGCCGCTATCTGGCGGCAGCCGTGGCGCGACTCGACGATCAAGGCATCTGCCACTTCGAGCAGTCGGCCAACGAGAACAACGTCAATCTGTATTTCGGCAAGCCGGAATGCATTGCGGCGGTAAGGCAGTTTATCGTGCGCCCGCTCCATCAGTTGTCGCCCGAGGAGGATTTCATCCTCGGGGCACTGCTTGGCTACGACATCTGCCTGCAGTGCGAGCGGTTTTGCACGCGCAAGAAGCGAGCCGACGCTATGGCGCAGTGCGCCGGATGAAAGAATTAACGAAGTGTCTTTTCAAGCCGTCCCGGCGAGGACGGCGAAAAAGAAAGGCGAGTCCCGAAAGAGACTCGCCTTTTTAGATTTATTGAAGTGAAATGTTATTTCACGAGAACCTTAGTAGTCTTGCCATCGACAACAACTACGTAGATGCCGCTTGCAACGAAGAACTGAGCGTCCTTGCTGTTTACAGCGACAGCCTGTCCGGCAGCGTTGAAGATAGAAACAGCGTTAGCCTCACCGATGATGCGGATTTCGCCGATACCAGCAACAGCCTTAGCCGCTTCAACGGCAGCGTCGTTGACGTTGTCGCCCAGACGGACAGCATAGATAGTGTTGAGACCGAGGTCGACAGTGATGCTGTATGCACCGCTCTTGATCTTGTAAGAAGTGTCGCCGTTCAAGCCGATAGCAGACATAGTCTTGTCGGCAAGCTCAGTATCCTTTACAGCCGGACCGTAGCGATGAGCGTTGACATCGTCCCAAGTGCCAGGAGTTGAAGTGAATGCGAAGTAGCCATAGTCGTTTTCATCGGCAGCGAGAATCGAGACGTTATCAATCCGATAGATGCCCTCAGATATCGGGTTGGCAACGTGAGTCTCGTCGGCAGGATCCCAAGCGTTAGGCTCAACATTGCCAAGGAGGTAAAGCTTCTCGGGATAAACCACCGGAGCTTCGCCAGCAACGAGGACAGTCATATTCTTAAGGTCGACAGTGAGTTCGAATTCGCCTTCCTCAGCCACGCGGATAGCGCCGGCAGCCTTCACGATAGGCATAGCCTGGTTGAGAGTAACGGCAGCGTTGTCGACCTCAAAACCGTAGCGGTTGGCGTTGACAACATCCCAGTCAGCGTTAAGCACTGTAGTGATACCGAAGTTGCAAGGACCAGTCACAGTGCCAGTGTAGACACCGTTCTCACCCTTAGTCAATTTCACGCCGTCTTCAGGGTTCCATACATTATTAGAACCGATGATGTAAACAGAAGCAGGATACTCGTCGCTTGAGATGTTGATGTCGTATTTGCTTGGAGCGGCAACGACAACTTCACCGTTTTCGCGAGGAAGAGCGACAGTTTTCAACAACTCACCGCTGTTGCTGACAATGTAGAGGTTGTTTGCGCAGTCCCAAGCGATGTCGTTGAGGTTGCGGCCGATAGTAGTGGCGAATTTGTATTTCTCAGTCAAAACAGGAGCGCCATTGTCGTCCTTAGAAACCTCGAATACTGTGAGAGTCTTGTCAGAAGTACCGATGGCGAGGAGAGAGAAGTCGGCGTTGAAGCGGATGCCGCCACCGCCGTAGAAACCGCCCTTGTCGTTAGAGTCAACCTTGTAGTCCTCTACGCCCTCAGCATTGATGTGGACCAAAGTAGGTTCCGCTTCCGTAGCTTTAGAGCGAGAGTTGGCATACCATATACCGCCCTCGTTGTCGTAGATTGCAGTAGTGTTGGTGTGAGAGATGGTGTATTTACCAGTCAAAGCGTCGATAGCCTGTGTCGGAGCGGCATCCCAAGTCGTGGCTTTGCCGATGTAGTACTCGTCGGTGCGGTAGCCAGAGTAAGAGAAGCTGGTGCCGCTTGCGTTTGTAGAAAGCATCAGAATCTTGAGACCAGAGCCAAAGCCAGCGAGGTCCATACTTACGTTAGGCGCAGCGATAAATTCGCCAGCCTCGTTTGTGATTTCGTAAGTGTCAGGGTTTGCAGTGCCCTTGATCACCGGCTTGAACGCAGCGTTGAGGTCGGTTGGGTCAACCTGCCAGAGCGCGATACCATTAGAGTTCTGACCACTCAGGAAGATACGTCCGTCGGCAGCGATACGCACTTTTCGAGGGTCGTAAGAAGTTTTTCCGTTAGGGAATGTAGTCTGGAAAGTCTGACCGCCCTTGAACGCATATTTGCCTTCCGAATTCTTGATAGGGTTCATAGTCGGGTCGAAAGCATACAGACCGTTGTTTTCGCCAGAAGAGTGGTAGCCGGTAGGTTTCGCCGCCATAGCCTCGGCAACAAGGATTCGTCCGAAGTTAGGGCTGTCGGTGTTGTTGTCTACGTCCACGCTTGACGGGTGGTAGAAGCTGTATTTCTTAGTGCTTACAGTAGGCTCGGCAACAGTGGCGCTTGTAACGGCAACCTTGAATTGCACCAACGCGTCTTTAGGAACGTCGGTACCCGGGACTTCAACAGAGTTGAGGTTTTTGAGGGTCGTCATTTCATAGTCTCCGTAGGTAGCGACAGTAGTACCTTCGTATTCCTTTGTCATTTCGCCGTCGACAAACATCTGAACCTTTACAGATTCAGCAGGAGCGTTCAAACGATAAGAAACAGTGTAGTTTTCAGCGGCAGGTTCCACCTTGATGTCGTAAGCGTAAGCGTTGCGGGCCTCAAGAGCAGGAAGCGGCTTAGGAATAGAGAATGTGTACTTTGCAGCTATCTGACCAGGAACGTATTGGTAGATTGCAGCAGTGTATTCGTCTACCTTCTCTACAGAAATCGCGTTCTGGTTAGGAGCGGCGGCAGATTTCGAGAATTCGTTTTCGTGAGTTGCAACCACCTCGTTTGTTGTGCGGTTCACAACCTGGAAGCCGTCAACGTAGTTTGTTCCGCAAGGCTCGAATGTGAACAAAGTTCCGTCGAGAGTGACAGCGTCGCCACCAGCGGTAGTGTTTGCCGTTCCGACCTTTGTCAAGCCGTCAAAGAAAGCTTGCGTGCGTGCCGGACGCACAAAAATGTTGTCGGTTTCAGGATTGTTGTCGGCAGGTTGAACATGTCCGTCGGAAGCGCAAGCGATGCCAGCAGCGATAGCTTTTGACTTTTCAGCGACCTGAACACCCTTTGCAACAAAGATTTTTGCAATTTTTCCAGAGTTGGCAGGAGTGATGTAGAAAGCACCGCCTGTTTCCGACATAACATTGCCGACAGCGCGACCCAAAAAGTCCAGACGACCGGCTGTCACGCCTTCAGGAAGAGTGACTGTCAAAGCAATCATCTCCGTTGTTCCAGCAGGGAGAATCTTGAACGTTGTTGAAGAAGCGGCGTTAGGAAAACCATCGTTTACGATGAAGTTTCCAGCTCCATCGACAGTGATTGCTGTACCTGCAGCGCTCGTTGCTACAGTGGTTTTCCCCTCGGCATTAATAGCGATGATTTGAGGCACGCTTTTGTCGTTGGTGTAGACTTTTCCGTCGAAACCAATGCCCCAACGGGCATTGCCGGCTGTAGGCAGACCCTCGGTCACCTTCCAGTCCTGCGTCAAAGTCTGTGCATTCATAGCCATGGCTGTCGATGCAATGGTCAAGCCAGCCAACAGAATGTGTTTAAAAGACTTTCTCATAAAAAAGATTTTAAGTTAATAAATGATGTGTATTCTGTATTTTTCTTTGTTCTTTTTCGGTTAGGTTATTACTAAACTGCGTAAAGATATGAAATTTCTTTGAGAAACAAGCATCGGGAACAAGTTTTTAACTTATTTAACCCACAGAATGAGTGGCAACTGCCGCGGTAACGGAACAGGCATCCCAGGCGAACGTCAAAAAAACGCGTTGAGGATGCTAAAAAAACGTATAATTTGCTTGGCAGTGTTAAATATCGCTAATTATAAGACAGTTTTTGAGCCGTTGAAACCAAATGTTTGTGCATTTGTCTATTAATAAGTATATTTGCAGACGGAAATGGAGGGGGCGGAAGTCTTCTCCATTGTTTTATTAATACATCAACAATTGAAGAATGATTGACAAAAGCGCGCTGACAGCAGTCTTGGAGCGAGGAATGGAAGGCACCGACCTTTTTCTCGTCGACGTCAGAATCAGCAAGGACAACAACATCGTGGTGGAAATCGACAGCGACACAAGTGTGGACATAGATGAGTGTATCCGCCTTAACCGACTTGTTGAGAGCGAGTTTGACCGCGACGAGGAAGATTATGAACTTGAAATCGGCTCAGCCGGACTGACATCGCCACTGCGCGTAGAGCGCCAGTATCACAAGAACGAAGGCAACGAGGTTGAAGTGCTTACCGCCGACGGTCGCAAGCTCAAAGGCATCCTCAAGAGTGCCGACGCCGACGGCTTCGTGCTTACGGTGGTCAAGAAAGTGAAACCCGAAGGCGCCAAGCGTCCGGTGGAGCAGGAGGAAGACCTCCGCTTCGGTTATAACGAAATAAAATATACAAAATACGTAATCCAGTTTTAAGACATTATGGCAAAGAAAGAGGAAACCATAAGCATGGTAGACAGCTTTTCGGAGTTTAAAGAGCTGAAGAATATCGACAAGACCACAATGATCAGCGTGTTGGAGGAATCGTTCCGCAACGTGCTGGCAAAGATGTTTGGATCGGACGAGAATTTCGTCGTAATTATGAACCCAGACAAGGGCGACTGCGAGATTTATCAAAACCTCACAGTAGTGGCCGACGGCGCTGTAGAGAATCCGAGCATGCAGATCGGTCTTACCGACGCCCGCGAGATTGACCCGGAATGCGAGATCGGCGAGGACGTTACGAAAGAAATCGTTTTTGAGAAGTTCGGCCGCCGCGCCATCCTGACACTCCGTCAGACGCTCGCATCCAAGATACTCGATCTTCAGAAAGACGCCATCTATACCAAGTTCAAGGCAATGGAAGGCGAGATTGTAGTAGGCGAGGTCTACCAAATCTGGAAACGCGAAGTGCTTGTTCTTGACGAGGAGCACAACGAGCTCATCCTCCCGAAGGAAGAGCAGATTCCGAGCGACCGTTACCGCAAGGGCGAAACCATCCGCGCCGTCATCAAGGAAGTGCAGAACGCCAACAACAACCCGAAGGTGATAATTTCGCGCACAAGCCCTGAATTCCTCCGCCGTCTGTTTGAAATTGAGGTGCCGGAGATTCACGACGGACTCATCCTGCTTAAAGGCATCGCCCGCATCCCTGGCGAGCGCGCCAAGATAGCCGTAGAGTCGTATGACGACCGCATCGACCCGGTCGGCGCATGCGTCGGCGTGAAAGGCTCCCGTATCCACGGCATTGTGCGCGAGTTGCGCAACGAGAACATCGACGTGATTAACTACACAACGAATCCCGAACTCTACATCCGCCGCGCCCTCAGCCCCGCCAAGGTGTCGTCAATCCGCATCAACGAGGAAGAGAAGTGCGCCGAGGTGATGCTGCTTCCGGAAGAGGTGTCGCTTGCCATCGGAAAAGGCGGTTTGAACATCAAGCTTGCCACAATGCTGACCGGCTATCAGATCGACGTTTACCGCTTCACAGAGGACAGCGACGACATTTATCTTGATGAATTCAGCGACGAAATCGACAGCTGGGTTATCGACGCCCTCAAAGGCATCGGCTGCACCACGGCAAAAGCCGTCCTCAACATGCCACGCGAGCAGATAATCGACAAAGCCGACCTTGAGGAAAGCACCGTCGACCAAGTGCTCGATATATTGAAAGCGGAATTTGAGGATTAACAACAGGAAACTTAACAAGCAATATGCCAATAAAGATAAGCAAAGTAGCAAACGATTTGAATGTGGGGATTCCTACGCTGGTGGAATTTCTGCAGAAACACAATCAGGAGGTCGGCGATCCCGGCAACCTGAACCTTCGCATCTCCGACGAGCAGCACGAAATGCTGGTGCGCGCGTTTAAAAACGACAAAGACTTGAAGTCGAAGTCGGAGCGCTATGCCTCGGAGCGTCAGAAGGACAAAGTGAAAAACAAGGCATCGCAAGAGCCTAAAAAGCCGGAGCAGATAAAGACTGTTGTGGAAACCGTGCAGAAGCCGAAGATTCTCGGCAAAATCGAACTCGACAAGCACAACAACCCTGTCGTTGAAGAGAAGAAGCCAGAGCCCAAGCCAGCACCTGCGCCCGCACCGAAACCTGCGCCAAAGCCGGAACCAAAGCCGGAATCAAAACCAGTGGTTAAGGAAGAGGTGAAGAAGGCGGAGGTGAAAGAGGAGGCAAAGCCAGCTCCGCAGCCTGCGCCACAGCCACAGAGCGCGCCGAAAGCCGCAGCGCCTGAGGTTTCGGAATCCAACGAAATCAAGACTGTCGTGGCAACAATCGCCGCTCCTAAGATTCTCGGCAAAATCGACCTTGACGCCATCAACCAGTCGACCCGTCCGAAGAAGAAGTCGAAGGAGGAAAAGCGTAAAGAGCGCATCGCCAAGGAAAAACAAGCCAACGGAGGCGCAAACGCCGACAGCGAGAAGCGCAAGCGCAAACGCATCGGCAAGGAGAAAGTCGACATTGAGCATCCGGGCGGACAGCAAGCCGGCGGACAGAAGCAAGGTGGAGGCAACAACGACAGCCGCCGCAACAAGAACAAGAACGCCGACCGTCCGAACAACAAGGCCAAGCGCCACATAAAGGCAGAGGTCAGCGAAGAAGACGTGCAGAAGCAGGTTAAGGAAACACTTGCGCGCCTCACCAACAAGCCTCAGAAGAAGAGTGCTAAATGGAGAAAAGAGAAGCGCGAGGCTTTTGAAGAGCGCGAGCGCGAGGAAGCCGCATTGGAGGCAAAGGAAAGCAAGACGCTGCGCATCACAGAATTCGTGACAGCCAACGACTTGGCACTGATGATGGATGTGCCGGTCAACAAGGTTATCGCCACATGTATGAATATCGGCGTGATGGTTTCCATCAACCAGCGACTCGATGCTGAGACCATCAACCTTGTAGCAGAAGAATTCGGTTTCAAGACAGAATATATCAGTGCGGAAGTGTCGGAGGCAATCAACGAGGAGGCCGACTCCGAGGAAGATTTGCTGCCGCGTCCGCCGATTGTGACCGTGATGGGACACGTAGACCACGGTAAGACATCGCTGCTCGACTACATCCGCAACGCCAACGTTATTGCCGGCGAGGCTGGTGGCATCACGCAGCATATCGGAGCCTACAACGTGAAGCTTGAGGACGGCCGCCGCATCACGTTCCTCGACACCCCGGGCCACGAGGCATTTACGGCAATGCGTGCCCGCGGAGCCAAGGTGACGGATATCGCCATCATCATCGTTGCCGCCGACGACAACGTGATGCCGCAGACCATCGAGGCAATCAACCACGCCTCGGCAGCCGGTGTGCCAATCGTGTTTGCAATCAACAAGATAGACAAGCCTGCCGCCAACCCGGACAAAATCAAGGAGGAGCTCGCCAATATGAACTACCTCGTGGAAGACTGGGGTGGAAAATATCAGTCGCAGGAAATCTCAGCCAAGAAGGGTATCGGCGTTAAAGAACTGCTCGACAAGGTGCTTCTCGAGGCAGAGATGCTAGACCTTAAAGCCAACCCCAACCGAAAGGCAACAGGCTCGATTATCGAGTCGTCGCTCGACAAGGGTCGCGGCTATGTGGCAACCGTGCTTGTGAGCAACGGAACGCTGCGTGTGGGCGACATCATGGTGGCAGGAACAAGCTATGGCAAGATCCGCGCCATGTTCAACGAGCGCAACCAGCGCATCACGGAGGCAGGCCCTGCGGCACCGGCATTGGTGCTCGGTCTGAACGGTGCGCCGACCGCCGGCGACACGTTCAACATTCTGGACACCGACCGTGAGGCACGCGAGATAGCCACGCGCCGCGAGCAGTTGCAGCGCGAGGTCAAGGAGCGCACCCGTCGTATGCCTGGCCTCGACGACATTGCCCGCCGCCGCGCATTGGGCGAGTTCCACGAGTTGAACCTTATCGTCAAAGGTGACGTTGACGGCTCAATCGAGGCGTTGAGCGATTCGCTTATCAAGCTGTCGACACCAGAGGTTCAGGTCAACGTAATCCACAAGGCCGTGGGTGCGATTTCGGAGAGCGACGTTACGCTTGCCGCCGCATCCGACGCCGTTATTATCGGCTTCCAGGTGCGTCCGTCGGTAGCCGCCCGCCGTCTGGCAGAGAACGATGGCGTCGACATCCGTCTCTACTCAATCATCTACGATGCAATTGAGGAGGTTAAAGACGCAATGGCAGGAATGCTCTCGCCGGAGCTCAAAGAAGAGGTTACCGGTACGGCAGAAGTGCTTCAAACTTACAAGATATCGAAGGTCGGCACGATTGCAGGCTGTATGGTGCGCGAGGGCAAGGTGAAACGCACGAGCAAAGTGCGCCTTATCCGCGACGGCATTGTCATCTACACGGGCGAGCTCGGCTCTCTGAAGCGTTTCAAGGACGATGTCAAGGAAGTGTCGTCGGGCTACGACTGCGGTCTTAACATCGCCAACTACAACGACGTGAAGGAAGGCGACATGATTGAAGCCTACGAAGAAGTAGAGGTTTCAAAAACGCTGTAAACGCAGGCAATGCGGACAGTGAGTGTCAACATCGGAACTAATCTCGGCGACCGTGAGGCAAACTTGCGCCGCGCCGTTGACGAGATAGCCCGCAGCGTTGGCAGCACCCCGCGAGTCTCAAGCATATACGAATCTGAAGCATGGGGTTATCAGTCTGATAACCCCTTTTTCAATATCGCTGTCGAGTTTGAGAGCGACTTGCCCGTCGGGCGTCTGCTCGACATCTTCCAGCGCATCGAGCGCGAGGCGGGAAGCTCCAGCCACCGCAATGCCGACGGCAGTTATGCCGACCGTCAGCTTGACATCGACATCGTGTATGCCGGCGATGAGGTTGTCGACACCGCCGCTGTCGTCCTGCCTCATCCACGGATGGACAAACGCGAGTTTGTGCTGGCACCGCTCTGCGAGTTGTCGCCCGGGTGGCGGCATCCCGTCAGCCTGCTGACGGCTGCAGAAATGCTTGCCCGTCTGCGCGCAACCGACAAAACAGACAGAAAATAGGACATTAAGAATGAACATTTCAATTTCCGGCAATGTTGGAAAGACAGATAAAAATGCGTAACTTGCGCACACAAAACGAAAGAAGCGAATGAAGATAGGAACAATTGACTTGGGAGAGCGCCCGGTGCTGCTGGCACCGATGGAAGACGTGACTGATCCGTCGTTCCGTCTCATCTGCAAAGAGCAGGGAGCCGATATGGTCTACACGGAATTCGTGTCGGCCGACGCTCTTGTGCGCAACATCAACAGCACCACCCGCAAACTCCACACCAACGCCGCCGAGCGGCCTGTGGCGATACAAATCTACGGCAAGGAGGTGGAACCGATGGTGGAGGCTGCAAAAATCGCCGAGGCAGCCGGTCCCGACGTCATCGACATCAATTTCGGATGTCCGGTGAAGAAGGTGGCGTCGAAAGGCGCGGGGGCAGGAATGCTCCGCGACGTGCCCAAGCTGCTGCAAATCACGCGTTCGGTGGTCGATGCGGTGAAGTTGCCCGTGACGGTCAAGACCCGTCTGGGGTGGGACTGCGAAAACAAAATCATCACCACGCTCGCCGAGCAGCTGCAGGACTGCGGCATCCGTGCGCTTACAATCCACGGCCGCACCCGCAGCCAGATGTATACCGGCGACGCCGACTGGACGCTTATCGGCGAGGTGAAGCGCAATCCCCGCATCACGATACCGATTGTCGGCAACGGCGACATCACGACGCCAGAGGGCTTGAAAACGGCTTTTGACCGCTATGGAGTGGATGCCGTGATGGTGGGCCGCGCCTCGATAGGCGCTCCGTGGATTTTCCGCGAAATGAAGCACTATCTGCTTCACGGCACCGCGATAGAGATACCGGCGTCGGAGAAGATGGCGCTGCTCCGCCGCCAGATTGCGGAGAGCATCGAAGGCATCGATGAGTTTAGAGGCATTCTCCACATCCGCCGTCATCTTGCCGCGTCGCCGCTCTTCAAGGGTATCCCCAATTTCAGGGAAACGCGCATCGCAATGCTTCAGGCAAAGACGTGGGCAGAGCTCGACGACGTGCTGCAACGCATAGAAACTGATTATTTACATATTTAGAAACAAGCGACGTTATGAAGAAATTCTTTTTGGCTATCATCACCCTCTGCTGCGCGGCAGCGGCAAATGCCACTCCACACACCATCAATGTGGGCGAATTCAACGAACTGGTGGTTAACGACGGCATCAACGTGGTCTATTCCAACAATGCCGACTCAGTGGGCATCGTGGCGTTTGACATCGAGAAGGAATACACATCCTACATTATGGCAGAGCGTTCGAAGGGCAGACTGAAAATACAGCTCGACCCTGCGGCAATCACAGTCAAGACACTGCCTACGGTCTATGTCTATTCGTCGTATCTGTACAAGGCAGAGAATACAAAAGACAGCACCCTGACGCTGCGTAAAGTGGCTCCTGGGGCTAAAATCGACATACAGCTTCAAGGCAACGGCACAATCATTGCCAACGGTCTCGACGCTATCAACATCAACCTTAAACTGCTCACGGGAAAGGGTAAAATCATAACATCGGGCAAATGTGAGAACTTGTCGATAAAGAATGTGGGCACCGGCGAGATTCAAGCCGACGAGGTGGCGGCGAAACACGTGAAATGCACGCTGATGGGCACTGGTGCAATAGGTTGCGCCCCTAAAGAAACGCTCTCCGTGAAGGGCGTAGGCTCAGGAAAGGTGTACTATATCGGGAAACCTATCATCACCAAGAGCAAGCTGTCGAATGTGAAAATCGTGCAGCTCGAAGGCGGCGCCGAGACAGAAGCCACCGACGTGATTGAAGACAATGAGCCGGAAACAGAGGCTGCCGAAGTCTCGGAAACCACCGACAACGGCACCGGTCTGCTCGACTTGATGGAAGTGCCGGAGCCGGCAGTCGTAAACCGAGAATAGGCGCGTGGAAGAAACCGAACTTAAACTGAAAACAGCGCGCACGCTGAAGTGGAACACCATCGACAAATTCGCGTCGCAGGTGTTCTACGGCGTCACGGGCGTCGTGCTTGCCAACCTGCTCTCGAAGGAAGACTTCGGGCTGGTCGGCGCTATGCTTGTGTTTCAGGCGTTCGCATCACTGTTTGTCGACAGCGGATTCTGCGCGGCGCTGATACAGAAAAAATCGCCTACTGAAACCGACTATTGTACGGTTTTTTATTTCAACCTCGGCATCAGCATTGCCATCTACGCCATCCTATGGGCGTGTGCGCCGTTGATTGCCGACACCTTCGGCGACCAGCGTCTAATAAGCCTGTCGAGGGTGATGTTCCTGTCGTTTATCATCAACGCCACCGCCCTTGTGCAGACCAACCGCATGATGAAGCAGATGACGATGGCGCGCGTGGCGATAGCCAACTCGCTGGGGCTTGTCGTGTCGGGAGCCGTGGGCATCTGGCTTGCCGTGGAAGGCTACGGCGCATGGGCAATCGTGTGGCAGACCATTGTGCTCGCCACCGTCAAATCGGTCTTCCTGTGGACGACAACAGGCTGGCTTCCGCGCACGGGGTTCAGCATGGCGTCGCTGCGGTCGGTGTTTTCCGTTGGCAGCGGAGTGATGGTGTGCTCATTTCTCAACACATTGTCGCTCAACGCCTACTCGTTTATCATCGGTGCTTACTACAACCTTGCCAAACTCGGATGCTACACGCAAGCCGACAAATGGAGCAAGATGGGCATACAGTCGATAGCGCAGATACTGACGGCGTCGTTCCTGCCGGTGCTCAGCGGTTTTCAGGATGACAGGGAGCGGTTGCTGCGCGCCATGCGCAAGATGAACCGCTTCACCGCCTATCTTGTCTTTCCTCTGCTTCTGTTGCTCACGACGTGTGCCGAACCGATATTCCACATCCTTTTTGGCACGAAGTGGGACGAAGCCATAATCCTGTTTCAGATACTCGCCGTGCGCGGCATCTTCATAGTGCTTGCCACCAACATCAACAACTACATCCTCGGACTCGGGCGTTCGCGCTCGCTTGTGGTCTACGAATCGGTCAAAGACGCATTGATGATAGTCGCCATCGTGGTGACCATCCCCATGGGCATAACGGCGATGATTTGGGGACAGCTTGTGGCGTCGGCGCTGTTCTTTGTCTATGCCGTGATTGTGGCTGGTCGCATCGTAGGCTATCCGACGCGCAACGTGGTGGGCGACATCCTTCCGTATGCCGTCATTTCGGGCGCTGTGGCTGCGGTTCAGTGCCTTGTGCTTGTCGGCATTGCTAATCCGTGGCTCAACATCCTTGCGCAGACATCTGTGTGCTTCGCGCTCTATTATGTGGCAAACCGCTTCCTGAACTCAACAATTCAGCGCGAAGTGCTGGGCTATGCCCTTGGCCGTTTCCGCAAAAAGAAGTAAGGTCGTAAGGGGTAGAAATTGGAAATTTTGTGATTTTCCACGTGCCGCTCCTTGGAATTTTGTGATAAAAGAGGCTGAATAGTCTGGAATTTTGTGATTTTTCGCATATATTTGCTTGGAATTTTGTGATTTTTCGCTATTTTTGCAAAAGAAAAGGTGTTGATTATGAGATTAATGCGGAGAAAAATAGACGACTTTCTCAAAGAATGGAAGGAAAACGAGGATCGATTGCCTCTTATCGTCAAAGGAGCGCGGCAGATTGGCAAGACGGCATCCATCATGCAATTTGCAAATGACAACTATAAGAACGTGGTTGCCATCAATTTTGTTTTACAGCAGAAATTCAAGTCGATATTTGATGACGGCTATGATGTGGACAGTGTTGTGCGCAACATCACGCTTATCAACCCCAGTATAGAATTAGAACCGGGCAACACGATTTTCTTTTTCGATGAGATGCAGGACTGCCCTGTTTGCGCCACAAGTCTTAAGGCATTCAAAATAGATGGTAGGTATGACGTGGTCTGCTCTGGCTCGCTTATGGGCATTAATTATCAGGAAATAGAGTCTAACAGTGTGGGCTACAAAGAGGATTATACAATGCATTCCATGGATTTTGAGGAGTTTCTATGGGCAAAAGGTTATGATTCAGCGTTTGTAGAGCGACTGTTCGAAAAGATGGTGTCAGTCACACCGTTGTCGAGCTTGGAGATGGATGTGTTGGGAGGGTTGTTTCGCGACTATATGATTGTCGGCGGAATGCCGGCGGTGGTCAGTTTGTTTGTAAAGAATGGCAATTTCAGCGGCACACTCAAGATGCAACGGCAACTTCTTCTCGACTATGAGGAGGACATAACGAAGTATGCGCAAGGTCTTGACAAGGGTAAGATAAAGAATGTCTACAACCACATTTCTGTGTTCTTGGGGCAAGACAATAAGAAATTTCAGATCAGCAAGATTGCCCATGGTGCCAGAAGCCGGGAATATGTCGGCACGGTGGAATGGCTTAGTGATGCCGGAATAGTCAATGTGTGCCATTGTCTTGCGCATATCTCCCTGCCGCTTAAGGGCAACTACGATCCGAAATCATATAAGCTCTATTACAAGGATACGGGTTTGCTTGTTGCCTCGCTCGACGAGGAGTCGCAGGAGGATATGCGGGTGAATAAGAATTATGGCACTTACAAGGGTGCTGTTTATGAAAACGTTGTAGGTGATATGTTGGCGAAGCAAGGCTATGGCCTGTATTTCTATCGCAATGAAAAATCAACGTTAGAGATGGACTTCTTCATACGTGACATTCAAACATTGATACCCATAGAGGTGAAGGCGTCGGACAATGCAACCAAATCGTTGTCAAAGTTGACGGCTAACGACGGCAAATATTCGGATATCCGTTACGGCATTAAATTATGCAATAAGAATATTGGATTTAATGGCAGGTTCTATACCTTCCCATATTTTCTTGCGTTTCTGCTCAAGCGGTTTGTAAGAGAAAAATAGGGGAGGGGTGAGTCTCTTTTTCAGTAATATAAGCAAAAACGACACAGCGACACCGGATGGCGTCGCTGTGTCGTTTTTTTGTCTGTTTGTTGAAACGCTTACAAACGGCGTTTTTCAGGCGGATAGTCGATTGAATAGTGCAATCCGCGCGACTCGTGGCGTTCCTTTGCCTGTCGCATAATCAGGTAGCCCACGTTGATGAGGTTGCGCAGCTCGCAGATTTCACGCGATGCCTTGCTCTGCTTGAACAGACGCTCGGTCTCCTCGTATAGGATGTCGAGGCGGTTCCATGCACGGTCGAGTCGCAGGTTGGAGCGCACGATGCCCACGTAGGTGCTCATGATTTGGTTCACCTCCTTGAGGCTCTGTGTGATCAGCACCATCTCCTCGTTGTGCTGCGTGCCCTCGTCGTTCCATTCCGGCACGTCTTCGCGCAGCGAGTAGTGGGCAATGTTTGCCATCGAATGCTTTGCCGCCGCGTCGGCATAGACCACGGCTTCAATCAGAGAGTTGGAAGCCAGTCGGTTGCCTCCGTGCAGGCCTGTGCATGAGCATTCACCCACGGCATACAGGCGTTGGATTGAAGAGCATCCGTTGAGGTCCACCTTGATGCCACCGCACAGGTAGTGTGCAGCTGGCGCCACAGGGATATAGTCTTTCGTAATGTCGATGCCGAGGCTCAGACACTTGGCGTAAATGTTTGGGAAGTGGTGTTTCGTTTCTTCCGGGTCTTTGTGGGTCACGTCGAGCCACACATGGTCGTCGCCTCGCATCTTCATCTCGTTGTCGATGGCTCGCGCCACGATGTCGCGTGGAGCGAGCGACAGGCGCGGGTCGTATTTCTGCATGAATTCCTTTCCGTCCATTGTGCGCAGCACGGCGCCGTAGCCACGCATAGCCTCAGTGATGAGGAACGAAGGGCGGTCGCCCGGATGGTATAGTGCAGTTGGGTGGAACTGAATGAATTCCATATCCTTTACGGTACCCTTTGCGCGGTACACCATTGCGATGCCGTCGCCGGTTGCCACCATCGGGTTTGTTGTCGTGGTGTAGACCTGACCGATGCCGCCGGTTGCCATCACTGTCACTTTCGACAGGAAAGTCTCCACTTTTCCGGTTTCGGGGTTGAGGATATATGCTCCGTAGCAAGTGATGTCGGGAGTGCGTCGCGTCACGATTTTACCCAAATGATGCTGGGTTATGATTTCAACGGCGAAGAAATTCTCAAACACGTCGATGTTGGGGTGACTTTTGAGGGCGCGCACGAGACTCTGCTGGATTTCGGCGCCGGTGTTGTCGGCGTGGTGCAGGATGCGGAACTCCGAGTGTCCGCCCTCGCGGTGCAGGTCGAACTCACCGTCTTCCTTGCGGTCGAAATCAACGCCCCACTTGAGCAGTTGGTTGATTTGTTCGGGAGCGCCTTTCACCACCTTCTCCACGGCAGCGCGGTCGCTGAGCCAGTCGCCGGCAATCATAGTGTCTTCTATGTGCTTGTCGAAGTTGTCGACTCTGAGATTTGTCACTGAAGCCACACCGCCTTGTGCATAAAAAGTGTTGGCCTCTTCTATGTCCGACTTGCAGACCAGTGCCACACGGCCTGTCTCTGCCACTTTCAGCGCGAAACTCATTCCCGCTATTCCGGACCCGATTACGAGATAGTCATATTTACGAACCATGACAAAATGATTTTTTATCAACGCAAAAGTACGCAAAAACCGACTATACTACAAAAAAATTTCAGAGCTTTTGTCGCTATTTTATCGGCAGCTCGATGCGGAACGTGGTTCCGGCGCCGATTTCCGACCACTTGACGAAGATGCGTCCGCCGTGATATTCCTCAATTATACGCTTTGCCAGCGTCAGACCGAGTCCCCATCCGCGCTTCTTGGTGGTGAATCCGGGGCTGAACACCGTCTTGAAGTTTTTTCGGGCAATGCCTTTTCCGGTGTCGGTCACTTCGATGAATGCCGTGCGGTGGTCGTAGCCGGCGGTCACGTTGAGACTTCCCTTGCCCTGCATGGCGTCGACAGCGTTCTTGCACAGGTTTTCAATCACCCATGCGAACAGCGGACGGCAGAGCATCACGTTGCGGTCGTCGTCGGGGAGGTTGACCGACAGTGCCACACTCGTGGAGATGCGTGCACGCATATAGTCAAGTCCCTGCCTTACCGACTCGCACACGGGCTCCAGCTTCATTTCCGGCTTGGAGCCGATTTTCGAGAATCGGTCGGCAATCATCGACAGCCGGTTCACGTCTTTGTCCATATCCTCGACAATCTCTTTGTCAACGCCCGACGCCTCGAGCATCTGCACCCATGCCATTAGCGATGAAATCGGTGTGCCGAGCTGGTGGGCGGTTTCTTTCGACAGTCCGACCCACACTTTGTTCTGCTCAGCCTTTTTTGTCGACATCACGGCAAGGTATACGATAATCACGAAGATTATCATCACGGCAATCTGGATGCGCGGCAGGTAGGACATGCTTGTGAGCAGCGTGGAGTCCTCATAGTAGATGTGTTGCGTTGTGGCGCCGTCGATTTTGATTGGGATATGGTTGTTTGTTTTTTTCAGAGCCTTGAGCCGTTTGGCGAGAAACGCGCGGTTGGCGTCCGACAGCAGGTCGGGCGTCAGCGAGTCGACGGGTTCGGGCATCTTGAAGTTGCGCGACATCAGGATGTTGTCGTTGTCGTCGACAAGCAGCACCGGGATGTTGTTGTTGTTTTTTATGATGCTCAGATAGAAGTCGATGTCGGACGACTGAGCCGATGTCAGCGCCTTTGTGGCGTTGGCCCAAATCTCCATACGCTCGCGTTCCTGGTCGGCAAGGTCGTCGACCAAGTTGTTGGAAATGTGGAGGAAGAAAGCCACAAGCACCAGCGACACCGCCAGAAACACCGTCTTCCAGATCCGTCTGTTGTCATAGATGTTAGCCATACTGTCTGCAAACTTAGTGCATTTGTCGCTCAAAAACAAATTGTGACAGGGTTGTTATTGGATAATCGCGTCAGAAAGCGTAACTTTACGCTGAACTTTAAAACGCGAATCGACTATGAACGACAAGATACAGATTTTCTGTGAGAACACAGGCAAATATATGGATGTCAAAGGCGGAGAGACGCTGCTCGACGTGTACAACCGCATAAAGGATGAAATCAGCGTGAAGCCTATTTGCGCCCACGTCAACCACAAGACCGAGGGTCTCAACTATCCGCTTTTTATGCCGAAGATGGTGGACTTCATCGATGAGGGCAATCCGTCGGGACAGCGCATGTATGTGCGTTCGCTCTGCATGGTGCTCGCCAAGGCAGTCCACGACCTGTATCCTGCCGCCAGTCTGTGCATAGAGCATTCCATCGCCGGCGGATACTATGCCACTATCGACCGGCAGACAGCCGACGCCGCTACTGTCGCTGCCGTGAAGCGTCGCATGGAGGAAATCATTGCCGCCGACGTGCCGTTTGTCAGAAGCACTAAGCTTACGACCGATGTCATCAAGCTGTTTCGCAACGCCGGGATGGCTGACAAGGTGACGCTGCTTGAAACTGCCACCGACCTCTACACCACATATTACAGCCTTGAAGGGTTTGTAGACAGTTACTATGGCGACCTTGTGCCGTCGACATCCTATGTCGGGGTGTTCGACCTTGTGCCCTACGAGAGCGGACTGCTCCTGCTGCCGCCCGACTTTGACGGCGACCGCACGAAGCCTGCGGGGATTAATCCGCAGCCAAAACTGTTCAAGGCGTTTACCGACTATATAAAGCTCAACAAGACGGTGGGAGTGGGCAGCGTGGGCATGCTCAACAAGGCCGTCGCCGACAAGAGCAACGTGGGCATGCTGATTGCCGTGGCAGAGACCATCCACGACAAGAAAATCGGAGCCATCGCCGACCAGATCACCGAACGTTTCCGCCAGGGAGGCGCGCGCGTGGTGCTGGTGGCAGGACCGTCGTCGTCGGGCAAAACGACCACAACCAAACGCCTGTCCATCCATCTGCTTGCCAATCTGGTGCGCCCGCAGATGATTTCACTCGACAATTATTTCGTAGACCGTGAGCACACGCCGCGCGACGAGAACGGCGACTATGACTATGAGTCGCTCTACGCTCTCGACATCGAGCAGTTCAACAAAGACCTGACCGACCTTATCGCCGGAAAGGAGGTGGCGATGCCGTCGTATGACTTCACCACAGGCAAACGCACATACAAAGGCAACAAGCTCCGTCTCGACGACAACTCGATACTGCTGATGGAAGGCATCCACGGACTTAATCCAGAGCTGACGGCAAGCATCCCCGACGAGATGAAGTACAAGGTGTATGTGTCTGCGCTCACAACGCTCAACATCGACAACCATAACTGGGTGCCGACAACCGACAACCGACTGCTGCGCCGCATTGTGCGCGACTTCAAGTATCGCGGCACGTCGGCGCTCGACACCATCCGCCGTTGGCCGAGCGTGCGCCGTGGCGAAGGAAAATGGATATTCCCGTATCAGGAGAACGCCGACGCAATGTTTAACTCATCGCTGATATTCGAGCTTGGTGTCATGAAGGACTTTGCCGAGCCGATATTGAAGCAGGTGCCGCACAACGTGCCGGAATATGCCGAGGCATACCGTCTGCTCAGTTTCCTCAGCTACTTCAACGCCATCCCCAACCGTCAAATCCCAGCCACAAGCCTTTTGCGCGAGTTCCTTGGTGGCAGCAGCTTCAAATATTAGAAAAAATCTTGGAAAAGCGGACAAAAACAATGTAAAAATGCTTGGAAAAGCGGACAAAAATGCATAATTTTGCCTTGGAAAAACGACAAGACGATGCTTAAACGAAAGATTGACAGATTTTTAAGAGATTTTTTCAAGACGTCAAGAAACGCCTTGCTTATCAGTGGTGCGCGACAGATAGGAAAAACCTTCTCGATTCGTGAGTATGGCAAGGAGTATAAGCATTTTGTCGAGATAAATTTTGTCGACAATCCCGAAGCTGCAGAGATGTTTGGCAAAGGTTTGTCGGCGCACGACATTTTGTTGCGCTTGTCGCTTTTGACAAAAGCGGAACTTGTCAAAGGCGAAACTTTGATATTTTTTGATGAGGTTCAGGAATGTCCGGAGATTGTCACGGCAATAAAATTTCTTGTGGAAGAGGGTTCTTATCGCTATGTGCTCAGCGGATCGTTGCTTGGTGTGGATTTGAAGGATTTGCGGTCTGTTCCTGTAGGGTATATGAGTGTTAAGAATATGTATCCGCTGGATTTTGAGGAGTTTATAAGGAATGTGGGTGTTGGCGACAGTGTAGTGGAGTCAGTTAGGAAAGCATGGCTTGACCGCACCTCAGTCGACAGTTTTGTCCACGCTAAAATGATGGAGCTTTATCGCCTGTATCTTGTTGTTGGAGGAATGCCCGATGCTGTACGGCAATATCTGGAAACCAACAATCTGCAGACGGTTATAAGAATACAGCGCGACATAATAAATCTATACAAGCGCGACATTTCAAAATATGACTCGGGCAACAAACTCTATATAGAAGAAATCTTCAATCTAATTCCTCCGGAATTAAATGCCAAGAACAAGAGGTTCGTTCTCAAGAATTTAAATGAAAATGCTAAATTCTCGCGCTTGCAGAACAGTTTTCTGTGGCTGACAGACGCTGGCGTGGCGTTGCCTGTGTATAATGTTGAAGAGCCGAAAGTTCCGTTGCTGCTTTCGCGGTCGCGCAATTTATTCAAGCTATTTCAAAGTGATGTGGGGTTGCTCGCCGCACAATATGCTGAAGGCATCCAGTTGCGCATTATTGAAGGGGGAAGCGACATCAATTATGGCTCGGTCTATGAGAATGCCGTGGCGCAGGAATTGACGGCGCACGGGTTCAACACATACTACTACAACAACAAGAAACGCGGTGAATTGGATTTTGTCGTAGAGATGCAAGGCGGTGTGTTGCCGATAGAAGTGAAGTCGGGAAAAGACTATGCGCAGCATCGGGCATTGAACAATGTCCTTGCCTGTGCGGATTATGACATTCCGTATGCGCTTGTGCTGAACAATGACAATCTGCGTGTTGACGGGCGTGTTGTCTATGCCCCGGTTTATATGACAATGTTTCTGGAGCACGACAATGATGCGCCTGAGTTTTATAAAATCGATTTGACGGGGTTGGGATAGGCCAGGTAAATATTTGAGTATAATAAAAAACGACTGTTTTTATGAAAAAATTTTGTTTGGGTTTCCTGGTTTGCTATCTTTGCATTGCAGACAGAAAAACTGTCATGTGACATATCGATAACTGTGAAGCGTTATGCTTATCTCTAAGTCGGGAACGTAGGAAATTCAAGACTTTTCAGAGGGAAAGCGTAATGGCTTCCCACGCAATAGCGTGGGCTGCCGTTGCTGTATCTTCTGAATAAGGTTTTTCCTACGACCTCCGACTTAGATGCATGGCATAAGCAGCGCCACGCTTCGCGGTTTTTTAATACCAAAAAGAAGGAGCCATTGGGGGCTCAGTAGATTTTGAGTAGGTAAGATTGGCCAATGTTAAAACGGCGGAATAAGTCGAACTTTGCGCTACCTTAGATTTGCAGCGGCAAACCGAAACTGAAATAGAAATGGTAAATTTGCAGTGAAAAAATAAATATTGAAAGAA
>ENA-UPTB01001003-UPTB01001003.1-human-gut-metagenome-genome-assembly--contig:-NODE-1003-length-26755-cov-87.739861_pt1 | contig 26755 bp, 14 predicted proteins | sample MGYA00250046_ERZ773369 | MGnify/ENA primary metagenome ERZ773369 (study PRJEB29103, sample SAMN06111938) | human gut metagenome | biome: human gut; feature: ankylosing spondylitis patient; material... | reverse complement strand
GGCCGCCTCGTGCCGCAACTCGCCCCCACTGATGTGGTGACCACCCTTTACCGCAACACCATAACAGGTCTGCGCTATGTGTATGACACCGAAAAGAAAGGGTACGACATATATGTGCGCATCAACGACGAATGGGAGGCAGCACACACTTTGGACATAGAATAACTCGATAGAATAACACGCAGGCGGAAATGCCGGGCCGACAAGTTGGCAAGCAAGCATGGCATGCCACATACACTTTATTATGGTAAGGTCAGACTGACAAAAACGTTCAAAAAAACCTGGCAAACGATCCAGTCACCACGTAAACTTGTCAGATTGTTTGCTAATTCCGCCAAAGCATAAGGATAACACATAAACTGGTGCTCAAAAATACCAGCTTAACTAAAACATTAAAACAATGAAGAAGTATTTCATTTCAGGTGCAATGCTTGCAGGCCTCATGTCGCTTGCAGCTTGCAGCAACGACGAAGGCGTCGTGGCAGACAACAATGGAGCTGAACAGCAAATTACCATTACATTGGCAAGCAGTGGCGATCGTGCCACACGTGCCGCAGCCGACCGCACGCTTGAGAGCGAAGCTGCCGGCCAAAGCATTGAGAAGGTGACACTCGTAGTACGTTCGCAGGACGACGGTGCGGACAAGAACAAAGTGGTATACACCTACACACTCGACAACTGGAACGGCACAGCCACTAATGATACCAATGGCCATGGCAAGAAACTCACTTTTACCATACCCAAGGCCGACAAGTTGGGCGCTGGCAATTATGTTGTGACGGCAGTAGGCTACAATGAAGGCAACTACAAATTGAATTTGCCAGCCAAGGGCGGTGTTTTAGACAAGAATATAACAGCCACCACACAGGCAGATGCCGAAGCCAAGGAGGTGTTTGCCGGCGAGCAACAGTTTAGCGTGAAAGACGGAAAGATTAAAGGAACTGATGCCAGCGTAGATGTGACCCTGCACCGCCAGGTGGCCGGTGCTTATGGCTACTTTACTTCAATTCCTGCCAAGATAGGTGATACTGATGTGGCCAGCATACGCATGGTATCGCGCAGCAAGAACACGGTGCTCACATTCGGCTCATTCAACAGCTCATTTACGACAACTGATGCCAAGGTGATGTATATGGTTAATGGTTCGGTGCCTGCCGGCAAAACAGCCAAATTCCTTAATGGCGATGAAGCAAATGTATTGTTCAGTGCCAAAATAACCGACTGGTTCCCCGGTGGCGATAAGAACAATGATGGTGTGTACGACAAGAAAGACACCAACTGGACAAAGCACTACAGCGGTAGCTACTTGAAAGGCTCAGTGTTTGCCAGTAATTTTATCGTACCATTCAGTGCAACGGAGGGCAAGTCAACCCTTGAACTGCAATTGCTTGATGCAACAGGCAATGTGCTCTATGCTTGGCCTGTGAAGTTGGACGCATCGAATGCACAGGTAGGTAAGACGGGCGAGACGGCATCAGCCGATTTGTTTGGCGCAGGCACAGCCATGGGCTTTGCCGAGACTGCCGATGTGTTCAGCTTGTTCCGCAACCACATCTACTCAATAGGTATTCACAAGCAGGGTACCACCAACCCCGATCCCGAAACTCCCGTTCCTGGCGATAAACCCACTGACTTGAGCAAGATACAGAACGTTGTAATCCGCGTGAACGACAACTGGGAAGCTCTGCATCACATGAGCATTGACGAATAGTCTTATTGGCTTAAACCCTAAAATTACATACAAAAGGTTCAAGGGCGTTGTGCTGTGTGTGCAGGTTCTTGAACCTTTTTTCTTCAGAATAATTTTTGTATGGTAAAGGCATTGTCGTAGATGCCATAAATATGCGCTTGGGCGTTTTACCATACATCAATGTATTATGCGCAATGAATTATTCTATCAAAATATGTGCCTCAATCGTGGTGGCATTATTGTGTGGGTTGCTGCCTTCGTGCACAGCCGACACCGTGTTGGCAGATGAGGGTGCCACGCAAGACCATGTGAGCGTATGTTTGCGAACATCGGCTCGTGTGCAACGCACTACGCTGCAAAGCTCAGACAATGTGCAGCATGTGGAGTATGTGCAACTGTACATATTCAAAGGTACAGGCAGCGATGCCGAGTGCATTAAAAGCCTCGATGTAGACTGGCAACAATCGACCGGCCAGACGGCATCGCAATTTTACAAAATAGACCCTAACATTTTCGTTTACGACGGAAGCACTACATACACCCTGCTGGCTGTTGGCCTTGACAATAAGCCCGGCGCCACCGGTGAGGGTGCAGGCCCTACTTACAATCTGCCAGCAGCCATAACCAATGGCACCACGCTCGGACAAGCCGTGGCCCGTTTGGCCACTGGCAAGACTGCGCACGATATGAACCATGCAGAACTCTTTGCCGGCACGGCTGAATGCGTGCCCCAAAGTGGCAACAACTTGGTGACCATTGACCTGTACCGGCGTGTGGCCGGGGTGCAGGCTTATCTTAACGACATACCCGAGGGGGTGACCGACATCAAGCTGGTGCTGTATAAAGACCAACATAGCGAAGTGCCCCTTGTGGCAAAGCCCGATGCCGCAGATGGTGCCTACATGGACCATGGCACAGCCACAGCCGATGGCAGCACCACACTGCTTGACCTGCCGGTGAATGAAGGCACGCTGGCGGGAGTGGCCGTGACGGGCACCACGTTGAAAAAACGTGTCGGAACGGTGCTTGATGGCGCTTATGTGTTGCCGGTAGAGGCCTCGGCCGACCAAGGTACAGGCACGCTTAATTTGAAACTTTACAAGGGCGGTGTGCTGTATAAAACCTACCGTGTGGCGGTGGACGATGGCAAGACCCGCAGCTACAACTTTCCGCTCCGGGCAAATTGCTTCTATACCATCGGTACACTCAATTTGCAACAAAATGAGCCGCTCAGCTTGGGTGAGGCAACCGCTGACATAACCATACAGGTAGAGCCGAATTTTGAGAAAGATCATGACTTTGATATTCAGTAAAAAGAAGTATCGATGCGCCCGGCTGTTATGCGGGGCATTGGTAGCTGTGCTTGCAGCCTGCAGTGATGACATCGCCACGGTGCCGCCTCAACCGACAGTAGGTGAGGTGGACAGTGAAAGCGTTGTTGTGCCTGTAAGTATCACCTTTGGCGGCACTTATGCTTTACCCGCAAACACCACCCGCTCGGCACCACCGGGTGCGGCTACCGACCCTTACGATCCGAAGGTGGACGGCGAGGCCGCTGCAGTGCAAACCGACCATGTGCGTATCGTTGCCTTCAGACGCAAGGTGACAGGTGACGACGAAGCAAGCAGCGAGGCCGTTGACGAGGCTGCAACCATTAGCGACAGTGAGTTCGTTTATGACCCTACCAATGACCAAAAGGTGACGTGTAGCCGTGCCTCCGCTTCGGACCACCGCTTGACGGCTACGGGCAAACTCAAAAAGATGCGCGGCTATCAGTACCGTGTCATTGCAGTGGCCTACAGTTCGAGCATTGCTCTCCCACCATCGCATAACTTGATACCCGCTGCCACGGGTGAGCAAAACTTGTTTATGCTTAATTTGCAAAACGGTATCACTCTGGCTGAGGCGCAAGCCGACATAGTCAAGGCCAATGTGACTGGTTGGAAGGAGTTTTTGTATGGTTCTGCTCTAGGGAAGAATGATAAGTGCTTGAGTGGTTACCTGAGTTATGCGCCGCAGTTGTTCTATGGCGAGTGTCATACGGCTATGGGCAACCGTGTGGTGCATTTCAGAGAGCAGCAGAGCAATGGCGAGATAATTTCGAACTCACCATTGACGGGGGTGTTGTACCGCGGCATGGCACGTGTGGAAATGACACTCAGCATAGACAAGCAGAGCAAGGGCGATGTGCATTGGCTGGCTTTGATGGCCAACCATACCAACACCGCGGTCAAACTCAATAGCTACGATGCCTTTGCGCAGGCTTTCAACCCGATAACTCAAAAGCTTGGCAATGACTCCTATACCGTGATAGCTATGGCTGAGGGCAACGATGTGATAGCCGAAGGCAGCACCATAACTCTTGGGGCTTGGGTGTTGCCCACGGCAACCCGCTTGGCACTGCGCGTGTTCTGTAAGAACCTACTAAATCGACTTCCGCTCGACTATCCCATTACAACCGCCAATGTGTCGTCTGCCGAACAGGGAACGGGCATTATCGCTCCCGACGTGAGCGATAACACCTATTATTTACGTCGCAATCAACTTTACAGATTTAAGGGGAAGCTCTCGACTATTACGGGAAAGAGCGAGTTGGGAGACTAAAAGCATATAAAGAACTATGATACAACGCATAAGTGTGCTATTAACCTGCTGCTTGTTGCAGTTTGCTACCGCGGTGCTGGCGCAAAGTGCCAGCGATACGCCTACGGCCGACGGACTGCTTGACAGCAGACGCACCGTGTGGTACGACCGCGATGCCAATGAAAATCAGCCGACAGTGTCGAACTGGAAGTATCTGGAAAACCGCCGGGCACTGGTGGGCAGTGGTTGCACGGTGAACAAACTGGTAAGTGCCGTAGGGGTGGGCGAGTGGGCCGACAGCTTGGGCAATATAACCAACGAGGACTTGTCGGACTATGCCACTTTCCCCTCGGTGCTTAAAGCGGGCGTGACGGTCAACCCCATAGTGAGTGTGCGCGATAAGAACAACTATTATGGCGAGGGCACTGAAGCTGGTTTTTGTGTGGTGGCCTCATCGGGGGCCAGTGTGCTTACCCTTGATGTGGTAAAGGCTATGAGCCTGGTGTTCTATCGCGATGGCGTGCTGGGTAGCACCATTCCTGTGCAGGAGGGCCAAAATGCTGGTGGGGTGAGTTTGACGCTTATCAAAATCCCCGGTTCGGACGAGACTTGTATATGCCTTACTGCCAAGGCGCGCGAAATATTTGACGAGGTGTGTTTGCAGCCCTCGGGCGGTGTGAACCTTGACTTGGGCATGGCACTCAAAATTAAATATGCCTTTGTGGGCCGTGTGACACAGACACTGCTCACCGATAATGGTGTGAAAGCCTATGGCGAAAAGGTGGGGACGACTGCTCCCGGGGCTTACATCAAGTCGGTGTCGGGAGAGAACCCCGTGCTGCTCGGTATACCTTTTCCGGTAACAGATGAGGAAAAGAAGAAACTTGTTGACGATGACCTGAACAACTATATGTCGCTCACTCCGTTTGTGGGATTGGCTTACATGGGCGGTGCAAAGATAGAATGTGCCCCAGGAGGCGAGAACGATAACGGACAGGAAGTGTTCAAGGCTGGCAGCGAGGTGGGCTTTAAGTATAAAAATGTTGCGTTTCTCGACCTGTCGCTCGGGTCGGCCGTTAACATAGAACTGTTTAACCGCGCAGGCAAGAATGTGCAGACCGAGACCCTCTCGGCCGGCGTACTTGGTTTGGGCGTGGCCACGGGGGGTGACGGCACGGCATCAATACTGGCCAAATGCGACTTTTCGGGGGCGCGCATAGCCTTTTATGGCGGTTTGAAAGTGGACTTGGGCGGCACGCGTGTGTATTATGGCTTTGTGAAGGAGGCCCCCGATGTGGCACACCATTGTGACATACGTCCCACTACCAACACCAATGTGTGCGACTCGCAAACATCATTCCAACTGCACAGCAATCCGGCCTTGTCGGTAAGCTGGACGCTGTTGCTGCAGCCCGGGGCTAATGCCAAGGTGACAGCCTCGGGCTATGTGACGGGAATGAATGTGCCAGGCGAATACACCTTCCGCGCCACGGCAGCTGATGGCTGCCACGACGATGTGACACTGGTGGTGGATGACAACTTTGGGCCGGACAATACCGAGCATTGCGGCACAGACTTTGTAAACCTTGACCAGGCTGTGTATGGCACTTATACCCTGATGAACGACCAGATACCTGATGGCTCGGGTTCGTTGGTGTCGATATCTAACCTTGAACATGCAGAGAACTTGCTCGACAAGGACTATGGCAACTATGCCACTTATGTGGGTGGCCTCGGTGTGGCCAATAATCTGGCTATTGCAGGTGTGCAGCGTACAGACGGACTCATGTTTGATGGCACAGCCGACCAACAGGGGGCTGTGAATGTGGGCTTCGTGGTGGAGAGTGACAATGAGGTGATTGATGCTAAGGTGTTGGAGTTCTTCCAAATACGCTGCTACAAGGATAACAAGGAGGTGTACCGGCATGTCATTAGCGAGAGCAATGCCATTGGGGCGGGTGTGGGCACCAGCACAAAAACGCAGAAAGTGCGTTTCAGCATACGTGTCGAACCTGTTGACAAGGACGCCAAGCCCATACAGTTTGACCAGATTGTGTTGTGGAAATCGGGTGTGTTCGATCTTGGACTGTCAAAGTTGAAACTTTACTATGCCTTTATGGAGGATAGCAACTCGCCTTGTGCCAATGCGTTGAGTTGCGGGGCAGTGGTGTTGAGCGATACAACTGGCACCAGCATCAATGCCAATGCTTGCCAAATGGCAGGGGCTGTAAAGGTGGCGGGGGTTGACGATAACCTGAGTTGCCTGGTTGATGGCAATCTTAACACGGCCATGACCATAGTGAGCACTGTTGATGCGGGGGGTGGCTCGGTAATAGCGGTGAATATGGGCCACACACTTGACTTCCGTCACCAGTTGGGCATTGTGGTGGACCAAAAGACCTATGCTCTTGGGGCTTCGGTGGGTGCTTGGCTTACGGTCGAAACCTATTATAAGGGTAAGCCTACGGGTGATAAGTTTACCGATTGGAAGGTGCTCGGGGCCAATGTGATAGGTTATGGCGAGAAGAATTTGTTGCTTATGCAGCCCAAGGAAATGTATGACGAGATAAGGCTGACCATAGCCGGGGTGGTGTCGGCATTAGACGTTCAAAAGTTTTACGGCATATTCCTGCGTGGGGATATTGACAACGATGGCATTCCTGATTGTAAGGACACGGAATCGTGCAAAACTACAATAAAGGACATTGCTATTACTGATGTATGTAAGGGCGGCAGCATTACCGTAAGTGGTACAGGTACCTCGGAAACGGACTACCGTGTGGTGATGAAGGAGCAAGGGATAAATGACGCATTTACGACGAACACCACTGGAGACTTTTCGCGAACTTATGTGATGTCGGTGTCCGGACGCTATAATTTGCTGGTATATGATGGCAGTGGCAATTTGCTGACCAGTGTGCCATATACGGTACACCCTAATCAGACGACTTGGCGCAAGAATGCCGCTACGGCCGACTGGAATGAGTGGAATAACTGGACGAATGGCTCACCCTATTGTTGTACGGATGTGGTCATTCCCTCGCAGGCGGTGCGTTACCCTGTGCTCAGTGTGGCCGAGTCTGAGGTGATGCGTGCTGACTTGTTTTGCTGCAACAATATTCATTTTGAACCGCAAGCGGCAGTGGGCGCACCACAATGTCTGAACTATACCAAGGCGTGGGTAGAGTGGGCGCTTGCTCCCAACCGCTATTACTTGCTTGCACCAACGTTGCACGACACCTATACGGGTGATGCGTTTGTGCCGGCCAGCATGAAAGGCGTGCAGACTGGTGATTACTTTACAACGCTTGATGAGACAAGTGCACCGCAAAACCGCTTTAATCCTATCATATACCAACGCTTGTGGAACAAGACGGCCCCTGGAAAACTGTTGGGTGATGGAACAGGCGAGCAGACGACTGTGGCTGTGACGCAGACGGAGTGGACCAACCACTTTAACCATCTGAAGCATTTGTATGGTTGCGGTGAAGGCTTTTCGTTGTGGGTGGATAACGATGCACTGCCCGCAACGCAGGAGTTCCGTTTCCGCTTTCCGAAGGAGCATACTGCCTATAATTATTACAATAACTATGACCGCACACAGCTTGCATTGCAGGAAACGAACCTTGACCGAAGTCGGGCAGGGCGCTTTGTGTATGAAGACGATGCAAACACCACACCGGAGAATTATACTTATAAGGGCTATGTGGGTGGTGGAGAAAATACGCAGCAGCGCCATGTGTATAAGGGAAGCGTGCCGTTGACATTGCACCTTTCGGGCGAAAAAGCGGGTACATTCTTTTTGGTGGGTAATCCGTTTCAGAGTTATATCAATGTGGCTCGTTTGCTCAAGGGCAATGCTTCTGTCATAAAAGGTGTGAAGCTTTACGATGGTAATACTAACAATACCGCCGTGTTGGCTGATGGACAATTGGTGGGTGATGCCATGCGCATTGGGCCGGGAGAGGCTTTCTTTGTGGAGACTGCTGAGGCTCAACAGTCGATAGACTTGGTGTTGAACGGTGACATGCTGACCGATGAGGTGCCGGAGGAGGGGGCCGCCGCAGATGCTTTGTGTTTGACTCTGACGAGCAAGCATACGGGGCTTGAGGCTTCGGCGTGGATTGTGACGGGAACAAAGGGCTTGAAGGGCTCGGCCACCTTGTTTGATGCCGGGGCCAAGCCGCAGCTGGCTCTGTTCGCTCAGTCGCACGATGGGGAAGCTTGTGATGTGACGGTGTTTGATGGCAGGGCTTTGGACCTTGGCATATATGCGGCACAGCATGACACGCTGACTTTGCGCTTTGCTGCAAAGGGGCATACTGATTTGACGAACTATGCTTTGCTTGATCGTTTGACGGGTGATGTGTGCGCGCTTTATCAGGGTATGACATTGACGCTGAACACGTGTGGAACGGATTTGGGACGTTATGCCTTGGTGGCTGCAAAGACAGCCGTAAAATGTGAAACTGTTTGCCATTCTCATTCTTTGAGGGTGGTGGGGCATGACGTGCAGGTGCGTTCGGACGCGTCGGACCTATGTGAGTTGCAGGTGTTTGCAACTGATGGACGATTGGTGGCCACATCGCGTGCTGCACACGCGCAGTTGTTGGAATGCCGTGGTGTAGAAACTGGGCTGTACGTATTGCGCGTAACGGACGTAAAGGGAAAGTGCGCTGTATACAAAGTGTGGGTGGATTGAATGAGATGTGTTGCTTGCTTTGCTTTGCCAAGTTAGGCTGCGGTTCGGAAATGAAAATGAAAGTCTTTTGGACTTTCATTTTGCATTTCACTCACCTTGCACTAACTTTGCTTCGCCAAGTTAGGCTGCACCTCAGTAAAGTGAAAGAAAAAGTACACTTTTTCTTTCGCTTTACTTTCGGTTTGCACTAATTTTCCTTCGTCAAGTTAGGCTGCGGCTCGGAAATGAAAATGAAAGTCTTTTGAACTTTCATTTTGCATTTCACTCACCTTGCACTAACTTTGCACCTAAAAACTCACGATGAGTGCTTTAGATATTATAAATAAGTATTATGCCGACAATGAGCCTTTGCGCAAATTGCTCATAAAACATAGCAAACAGGTGACGGATAGGGCGCTTAAAATCGTTGATAATCACCCCGAACTGCACATCGACCGTGCCTTTGTAGAACAGGCGGCCATGCTGCACGATATAGGCATATTCATGACCGACGCACCTGCCATTCACTGTCATGGCACGCACCACTACTTGATGCACGGCTATCTTGGCGGACAACTGATGCGCAAGGAAGGACTCGACAGGGTGGCACGCGTGTGCGAACGCCATACCGGCACCGGACTCACACCTGAGGTGATAAAGGCACGCGAATTACCTTTGCCCGAAGGCGACTACCGGCCCGAAACACTTGAGGAACAACTCGTGTGCTATGCCGACAAGTACTACTCAAAGAGCCACCCCGACCGCATACGCTCTGCCGAAGATACAGCTAAAAGTCTCGAAAAATTTGGACACGAGGGCGTCGGCATTTTCTGGAACTGGGTAAAACTGTTTGAGCCCGAATTGCTCCCCTCGGCCCGGCAGTGAACAACCTGCCCCGTAAGGCGCACCCGGCATTCACCCCGTATTATATCCCCCTCCTCCCAACACAATTCATGCGAAAACTATCTCTCTTCATACTGTCATTGCTGACCACACTATGCGTTGTGGCCAGCCACTTGCGTTTGCAGCCACAGCAACCGGCTGTGCCGGCAGTACACGACAGTGTGACGACTGACACCACAACAACCAAACAAACCGCCGCCACACCACGCACCGCAGACGCAAAGCCGCGTGTGCCGAAAGACGAGGCGGCCGCCACGGACACCACACACCGCGATTCGGTGAAGGTGGACACCGTCAAGACCAAACCAGGCATTGACTCGCCGGTAGAATATCAGGCTGCCGACTCCATGGTATACGACGCCGCCAGCGGACTGGCCTACCTTTATGGCAAGGCACAGGTGAACTATCAGAACATGCAGCTGACGGCAGCCAAAATATCGATGAACATGGACTCGAGCATGGTGCATGCTGAGGCCCGTGCCGACTCAACGGTGGAGGGCGGGCTCGACGGACGCCCGCAATACACACAGGGCACTGACCAATATGACAGCGAGCGCATGTCGTTCAATTTCAAAACCAAAAAGGGCTACATTCTCAACGTCAACACCAAACAGGGCGACGGCTTTATGACGAGTGAACGCTCAAAACGTGCCGCCGACGGTACACTCTACCTCGAAAAGGGGCGTTACACCACTTGCGATGCCAAGCACCCGCACTTTTATTTGGCACTGTCGCGTGCCAAGGTGCGGCCGGGCAAGGACGTGGTGTTCGGACCGGCACATCTGGTGGTGGAGGACGTGCCACTGCCGCTGGCCATACCCTACGGCTTCTTCCCATTCAACAAAAAGTATTCGTCGGGCTTTGTCATGCCATCGTATGGCGACGAAACGAGCCGCGGATTTTACCTGCGCGATGGTGGCTACTATTGGGCCATCAACGACTATATGGACCTCAAGGCCCTGGGTGAAATCTACACCAAGGGATCGTGGGGCTTGAGTGCCGAGACCAACTACAACAAGCGCTACCGCTTCCGCGGCAACTTCTACTTTAGCTACTTGCGCACGGTGGAGGGCGAAAAGAATATGCCCGACTATGCTGTGACAAAGAGCCTCAAACTGCAATGGACACACACCAAGGACTCGAAGGCTATGCCCAACACCACCTTTTCGGCACGTGTGAACTTTGCCTCCGAAAACTATGAGCGCAAAAATCTTGAGAGCATGTACAACCCCCTGTCGTACACGCAGAGCACCCGCGCCAGTTCGGTAAGTTTTGGCCACACCTTTACCAACATCGGGCTAAGCATATCGGCCTCGGCCAACTTGACGCAGAACATGTGCGACTCCACCATAGCCCTCACACTGCCCGATGTGAGCATATCGTTGGCACGCTTTTACCCCTTCCGCCGCAAGCATCAGGCGGGAAAGGAGCGGTGGTACGAAAAGATTTCGATGTCGTACACCGGACAAATGTCAAACTCCATCACCACCAAGGAGAACCTGCTCTTTAAGTCGAACCTGATAAAGGACTGGCGCAATGGCATGCAGCATCGTGTGCCAATCGATGCCACCTTCCAGCTGTTCAAGTACATCAACATATCGCCATCGTTCTCGTTTCGCGACATCATGTATGCCTCACGCATCAACCGCTCGTGGAACACGCTGCTGCAGCAGGAGGTGTGCGACACCACCTATGGCTTTTACAACCTCTACGACTGGAATGTGGGCGTAACAGCCAACACCACGCTCTATGGTTTTTACAAACCCTGGAAAAAGCTCTTTGGCGGAAAGATTGTGGCCATTCGCCACGTGTTCAAGCCCGCTGTCACCTTTAGCTATGCGCCCGACTTTACCGCCTCGCGCTATGGCTACCGCAAGGAGTATGAGCGCACCGATGCCTCGGGCAATTCAACCATGGTGGCGTATTCGCCCTACTCAAACGGCATATATGGCTACCCATCGGGCTCGAAGCAGGGCTTGATATCGATGTCGGTGTCGAACAACCTCGAAATGAAGGTGCGCTCCGACCGCGACTCTACGGGTTACCGCAAGATATCGCTCATCGACGAACTTTCGGCCTCGCTGTCGTACAACATGGCGGCCAGCCGCCAGCCGTGGAGCAACCTCAGCACACGACTGCGACTGAAGTTGGGCAAGAACAAAACCTTCTCGATGGCGGCTGTGTTTGCCACCTATGCTTACAAGTTCAACGAAAACGGCCAGGTGGTAACTTCCGACCGCACGGAATGGAGCTACGGCCGGTTTGGACGTTTCCAAGGCATGTCGCAGAACTTGTCGTACACGCTCAACAACCAGACGTGGAACAAGTTGATGGATTTTCTGCACGGACGCCGCAAGGCCGACAGCTCGGCCAAGGACAACACTGCAGACGCTGATGCCGACGATGTGGAAGATGCCAATGTGGACCCCGACTTGAAAACCGCGCGCAAGGGTGGGCGGAAACCCAAAAACAAGGCCAAGGTTGATGCCGATGGCTATCTCACCTTCAGCATGCCATGGTCGCTCACGCTGTCGTATGGCATTACCATGGCCGAGGACCGCAGCCGGCAAATCAATGTGCGCCGAATGCGCTACCCCTTCTCGTTTACGCAGACGCTCAATGCTTCGGGCTACCTGCGCATAGCCGAGGGCTGGAACATTTCATTCTCGTCTGGCTACGACTTTGAAATGCATAAGTTGTCAATGACAACCATGTCGCTCTCGCGCGACTTGCATTGCTTTGAAATGTCGGCCAACGTGGTGCTCAAGCCTTATTCGTCGTTCAACTTCACCTTCCGCGCTCGTGCCTCCGAATTGGCCGATGCCTTGAAGTGGGAGAAACGCAGCTCTTACTCAACCAACGTGGAGTGGTACTAAACGAGGGTAGAGTGGGAGAGTGGCCCATGCCGCACGTACATACATTCATGCTAAAGCATAACACTACATACCAATTTAACAGACACAAGTTATGAAACTGAAATCACTCTTTGCTCTGGCGGCAGCTACTATTGCAGCCGCAGCCTTTGTAACGTCGTGTGATGACGCAGACAACGACTTTCACCAGTTTTACTGGCAAGGCACACATAACAACAACGCCCTCATTGTTTATGCTGACCAAACAGAGGACTCAATCAAAGTGACGAGTACCGATACTTGGACATATACTTGCGAGAGCGACTGGATGCAGATGTCGGTTAACGGCAAGCCTGCTCCCGACACACTCGTGGTGCGCAAGGGCTACATTGACCGCAGCCGTGCCACTTTCACTTTCACGCCCAACACAACGGGCCAGGAGCGCACAGCCACTTTCACGCTGACAAATCCCACAAAGCACATCGGCTCGTTCAGCCCCGTGTTTACGCAGAAGCCTTATCTCAACATCAGCCTGCCGGTTTACGACAGCACTACGGGCACTTTCATACTCAAGAATATCAACTCTGAGGGTTTGTACAGCGCCACCACCAAGGATGGGGTTACCCTCACAGCCAAACCGGTCATCACCTTTACGGTGTATGCCGACGGGGCCGAACTTACCGGATTTGATGATTGCGACTGGCTTACGCACACGCTTTCGCCGGCCGACATACGCAAGAATGTGCTTTGCACCGACACGCTCAAGGTGTCGCGCAACACTACGGGCCATCAGCGCAGCGTGACGCTCACGCTCAAGTCGAATGGCGTCAGCACTCCTATTACGGTGGTGCAGAATTAAGTTTGGCGTTGCATCATCATTTACTGTAAACCACTAAACGCTACCAGCAAACGCAAGCACTAATGGGGGCGACGCGTCTCGCGTCGGGAAAAATGCAATGTTCTTACACTAAATAATGGTTCGTTGGCAGCACTAATTACACGCCTGTCTGTGAGCCTTTGCCTAAAATTCCGACGCGGGACGCGTCGCCCCCATTAGTGTTAGCGTTTGGTGCTTGAGTCCGATCGTATACGTTTTGCCGGACAGTTCCCTTTGCCAGAATGGCAAACAAGTTGAGGTAATAGCAAAGATGATATTTGAACTTTGTTATATAGAAGCAATAATCACCAACATAAATTGGTTTAGTACAAAAGCGTTGCAACGGTCTCGCTGAGGCATTGCACCTATCAAAAGAGGTGTGCAACTTGTACCCAAATATTTGCTCCCTCCCCGTCAGCCTACTTGTAAATGAATGCGTGTGTTTTTACTGCCATCTTACACTTTTTGTGCGTAACAAGTTGATATACAGATGTTTCAAGAGTGTAGGATAAGTTCAAAGTATCTTACACACCCCTACATACATCTTACACATCACACCCCGCTGCCCCGCAGTCGGTTTTGTCGTATGCGGTGGATTGTACACCACTGGGACGTAGAAAAATCAGTCGGAGCAACAGACTTTTCTGCTCCCCTATGCTGTGATACCGCCCTCCCGTGCTTGTGCCGTGTGGCAGCATGAGGGGTGTGCAGGTTGCGTGTAGGTAATTTTTGTAGCATCTTACACTAATTAAAGTGCTGATAGTCAATGAGTTGCAACGTGTTAGTGTAAGATGTAAGATGTTCGGCGTGTAAGTTGTTGTAGAATGGTAAAAGGTCCCAAGTACCACTTTTTCGTCTTGGCCCCTTTTATAAATTATTACTGTTCGCATGATTACATTTCACCGGACAATATTAGTAAATAGAATATACACCCCTGGCTCAGACTTTTTGCCTTTTGAAGTCTGAGCCAGGGGCGTATTTTTTATAAGTAGGAGACGCGAGCTACGTCCAGTGATTTAGCATATTTATGTAGCACAATAAGTTTTGAATTTAATCAAAGCGGGGAAAGCAGTTGCTATTTGATTGCTATTATAGAAAAATACCTATATATGGGTATGGACTTGACAAAGATAATAGAGTACTTTTGCGTCGTAAGAAAGGAATATATAGATTGGGGAGGTAATGGATCCGCATCTATATATGATATGAATTTACAGATAATCTTATAATGTTTTACTATATATATTGATTGTGATGAAGCAGATTTTATTTCTCATATTTTCATTTTGTATGCTTTGTGTGGGTGTCTCATGTAGTAATGAAGATATTCCTGATATGCTAATTGGTCCTACGAATCCGATTTTCAAAAAATACGATTGCAACGAGCAAACTGATACTTTTTCAGTTCAAGCTACAACTAATCTTCATGTAAGTCAAATCACGGATTTAGAAAACAAGAAGGAACTGATTGTTTCTAATAATGATGGAAGCACGCTTCAGTTTGAATGGATAAAGGTTCGATGTGCACAAAATAAGTTGATTTTATCGTTATCAAAAAATAAAAGTGGAAAGGAACGCCGCATGTGGATTCAATTAAATGATTCTTCTGATTACTATGCGGATATATGTGTTACACAAAGTGGAGAAAAATAACTCTGCTTAAGTTGCGGGTAAAAACATAGGTTCAAGATAGAAGTGCAATCATGGTGCCTCACTCATCTTCGGAACGTCGCGGAGAGAGCAAGGAAAGAGGTGGCTATGATTGCACTTCTATCTTGAATCTATGCATCTCATGCAAAGCGCTATGTCGCAATTTATTGCACAAAATAGCCATAAAGCCAAAATTATGCGTAATTTTGCCATCTACCATAGTATGCTTTAATAAAAAGATGACGATACGTAAATGTTTACTCCTGATAGTTGGCGCGTTGATGAGTGTTTGCATGCAAGCACAATCAACGCTCTATGAGCGGTACATCAACCGTTATTCGGCCATGGCCGTTGACCAGATGCAAAGGTATGGCGTGCCGGCCAGCATCACCTTGGCACAAGGGTTGCTCGAGAGTGCCGCCGGTACCAGCCGTTTGGCTAAAGAGGGAAACAACCACTTCGGCATCAAGGTGGGCGGCTCGTGGAACGGTCCCTACATGGTGATGGCTGATGACCGCCCCGACGACAAGTTCAGAGTGTATCATTCGGCAAACGAGAGTTTTGAGGACCACTCAAAATTTTTGCGTAACAACCGCCGCTATGCTTCGCTTTTCGACCTCAACATCAGCGATTATAGTGCCTGGGCCCATGGCTTGAAACGGGCAGGGTATGCCACAAGTCCCACCTATGCTCAGGCGCTGATAAATGTGATTGAAAAATATCGCCTTGACAGTTATGACATGTCGCGTCGTGAAAGTCGCGAGTGGCGGCATGAGCACAAGGAAGAGCAAAAGATGCAGGGACGCGTCAAGGGACGCGAGATAAGGCGGTGCAACAGCCAGTATTACATTATAGCCCGGGCTGGCGACACTTATGCCTCGATAGGCAAAATGCTCAAGGTGAAGGAAAGCAAGTTGCGTGCATACAACGATGTAGACCGAAGCTACAGCTTGAAGCAAGGCGATGTGGTATATCTTGGCAAGAAGCGCAAAAAGGCCGATCCCACCATGAAGCGCCGCTACCATGTGATGGAGGCCGGCGAGAGTTTGTATTCAATAGCGCAACGATATGGCATCAGACTGAGCTCGCTCTGTAAGATGAACCCCATAGGGCGCAATTACCACTTCCGCGTGGGCGATGAAATCAAAATAAAGTAAGAAACAGCACAAAACATGACGACAGGTAACAAGCAACATACAGCATTCTCATTTGAAGTATTGCCCCCACTGCGCGGCAAGGGTATGGAAAGCATATATTGCACCATAGACAAATTGATGCAGTTTAACCCCGTATGTATTAACATAACCACCCACCGTGCGGAGACAATTTACAGCGAGATGCCCAATGGCGCATATCAAAAGTTGAGCGTGCGCAACCGTCCGGGAACGGTGGCCATTGCTGCCGCCATTAAGGAACGCTATCATGTGCATACGGTGCCGCATATTATATGCAGTGGATTTTCGGCAGCCGAAATTGAGAGCGAGTTGATAGACCTTTCGTACCTGGGTATAACAGAACTGCTGTTGCTGCGTGGCGACAGGGCAAAGGACGAGAACCGTTTTATACCAAGCCCCGGCGGTCATGCCCATGCCATAGAACTCTGCCGTCAGGTGAACGACTTTAATGAGGGAAAATTGCTCGGTGGCGTGGTTACTAACCCATTGGAGACCCCCTTTGTGTATGGCGTGGCCGGTTATCCTGAAAAGCATGACGAGGCCATGAATCTCGACACCGATATAGAACACCTGAAGGCAAAAGTTAAGGCTGGGGCCAAACAAATTGTGACGCAAATGTTCTTTGACAACAGCAAGTATTTCGCTTTTGTAGAGCGCTTGCGCAGGGAGGGTATTGATGTGCCGGTAGTGCCGGGACTGAAACCGCTCACCACGCTCAACCATTGCACCATGTTGCCCAAAACGTTTCATATAGACTTTCCGCAAGAATTGGCCAGGGAATTTGAAAAGTGCCGCAGCAATGCCGATGTAAAGGAACTTGGCGTGGAGTGGGGCATACAGCAGGTGCGTGAACTGAAAGCTGCCGGGGTGCCAGCGATACATTTTTACACAATGAACGCAGCCTTCTCTACTGAGCGTATCGCCTCAGCCACATTCTGACTTTTGCAAGGTGAGGCAATGACAAGCCTCACCATTCTTTTTAGATAAAATAAGCTGCAGCTCGGCATAACATTCAAGCAAGCTTGATGTTCTGCACTCGCCTTGCATTATTTTTGGATAAAATAAGCTGCGGCTCGGCATAACATTCAAGCAAGCTTGATGTTCTGCGCTCGCCTTGCATTATTTTTAGATAAAATAAGCTGCGGCTCGGCATAACATTCAAGCAAGCTTGATGTTCTGCGCTTGCCTTGCATTATTTTTAGATAAAATAAGCTGCGGCTCGGCAGGACATTCAAGCAAGCTTGATGTTCTGCGCTCGCCTTGCATTATTTTTTAGAAACACGTATGCCCAGACATAAACTATCAGACTTAACACAAGCCCTTGACCGCCGCATCCTCATACTCGATGGCGCCATTGGCACAATGATACAGCAGTACAACCTGACCGAGGAGGACTTTTGTGGCACCTTGTTCACAAATTGGCCCGTCAAGTTGAAAGGCAACAACGAACTCATAGCCCTTACCCGCCCAGACGTGTTGCACGACATCTGTCGTCAATACCTTGAGGTGGGGGCAGACATTATCACCACCAACACATTTAGTGCGCAACGTGTGTCACAAGCCGACTATCAGACGCAGGATTATGTGGAGCAGATAAACCGTGCCGCAGCGCGAATAGCGCGTGAAGAGGCTGACCGCATGACCGCACTGACGCCCGACAAACCACGTTTTGTAGCAGCCTCGATAGGCCCGACCAACCGCACATTGTCCATGTCGCCCGATGTGGAGAACCCGGCATACCGCGCGCTAACTTTTGACGAGTTGTGCGATGCTTACGAAGAGCAAATGATGGTGTTGGCAGATGAGGACGTCGACCTTTATATTGTAGAAACCATATTCGACACACTCAACACCAAAGCCGCACTTATGGCGGCTCGTCATGTAAAGGAGCGTACAGGCAAACACATACCCATCATGTTGAGTGTGACCATAGCCGATGCCTCGGGGCGTACCCTGTCGGGGCAGACTCTGGAAGCTTTCCTGGCCTCGGTACAACACGACGAGGACATATTGAGCGTGGGCCTTAATTGCTCATTCGGTGCAGAGGATATGCGCCCTTATCTGCGCGACTTGGCCAACATAGCGCCTTACTACATCAGTGCGCACCCCAATGCCGGACTGCCCGACGAAGAGGGTGTGTACACCGAAACGCCACGGCAAATGGCCGATGCCATGAAGGGCTTTGTAGACGATGGCTGTGCCAATATATTGGGCGGGTGCTGTGGCTCAACGCCCGCTCACATACAAGCCATAGCCCAGATGGTCGAAGGACGCGCCCCGCGCAAACGTCCGGCCGAGGGCAAAATAGACTGGCTCTCGGGACTCGAAGGCTTTACGCCCCTGCCTGGCACATTTATGAATGTGGGCGAGCGTTGTAATGTGGCCGGCAGCCGCAAGTTCTTGCGCTTGATAAAGGAGAAACAATATGACGAGGCTCTTGGCATAGCCCGCAAGCAAGTGCGCGATGGCGCCACGCTGCTCGATGTCAATATGGACGACGGACTGCTCGATGCGCAGGAGGAGATGTGCCACTTTCTGAACCTCATGGCCTCAGACCCCGAGGTGGCACGTATCCCCTGGATGATAGACTCCTCGCGCTTCCCCGTGGTCGAGGCTGCGCTGAAATGTGTGCAGGGCAAGTGCGTGGTCAACTCCATATCGTTGAAAGAGGGCGAAGAAGCTTTCCTTGCTCATGCCCGTACCATCAGGCAGTATGGTGCCGCCATGGTGGTTATGGCTTTTGACGAGGTGGGGCAGGCCACCAGCTATGAACGTAAAATCGAAGTGTGCGGCCGCGCCTACAAACTGTTGACAGAGCAGGCCGGCGTCAATCCGCACGACATCATATTCGACCCCAATGTGCTCACCGTGGCAACGGGCATGAAAGAGCATGACCGCTATGCACTCGACTTTATCGAGGCCACACGCTGGATAAAGCAACATTTGCCGGGCGCCCATGTGAGTGGGGGTGTGAGCAATTTGTCATTCGCCTTCCGTGGCAACAACTATTTGCGCGAGGCCATGCACGCCGTGTTCCTCTACCACAACATGCAAGAGGGCATGGACATGGGCATAGTCAATCCAGCATCGAAAGTGATGTATGGCGACATACCCGCTGACCTCTTGGCACTGATAGACGACGTCATATTGTGTAAACGCGATGATGCTGCCGACCGTTTGATAGAAAAAGCCCAACAGCTGCTTGCCGAAAAAGACAAGGCACCCGCCACACAGGCTGCGCCACAGGTTGACCGTTCGGGCATAGCGCTTGAGGAGCGTTTGAGCACAGCCTTGCGCATGGGCGACGACGAATATCTCGAAGCCGACTTGCACGAGGCCCTGGCAGCGTATGCTGCACCTGGCGACATCATTGAGGGACCGCTGATGAAGGGTATGCAGCTCGTAGGCGACTTGTTCGGGCAGGGCAAGATGTTTCTGCCACAAGTTGTCAAGTCGGCACGCACCATGAAAAAGGCTGTGGCCATATTGCAGCCCTACCTCGAACAAAGCAAACAGGCCAATGCGCAGAGCAACGGCACTTATCTTGTGGCTACTGTAAAGGGCGATGTACACGACATCGGAAAGAATATTGTGGCGGTAGTCATGGGGTGTAACAACTTTAATGTGATAGACCTTGGCGTTATGGTGCCGGCAGACCAAATAGTGCAGGCAGCCTTGGCAGAGCACGTCGACTTTATAGCCCTGAGCGGCCTTATCACCCCTTCGCTCGACGAAATGTGTCACACCGCCAAGGCGTTGGCCGATGCGGGGGTTGACAAACCGCTGTTTATTGGCGGCGCCACCACATCAGAGCTGCACACAGCCTTGAAAATAGCACCGCTTTACAACGGTCCTGTATTCTACGTGAAAGACGCCTCAGTCAACGCCGTGCTGGCCATGCAACTGATGGGTAGCGAACATGATAATATCGTTGCCAACAACGCGCGCCGTCAGGCCGAACTCGTGGCCGAACATGATGCCAAAAAACGCAAGCAGGCGGCAGAACAGCAGGCGGCAGCAGCAACGGTGGCAGACGCAAGGGTAAGCGTTTGTAATTGTGCCGAGCACAACCACAGCAGCCATGTGCATGACGCAGCCGACGACTTGTTGCACATTGATTGGGCAAACGAGGTTTTGCCGCGTCCAACCTATATGGGGTATCACACCCTGCCGCATATTTCGATAGCCGAAGTGCGCCCTTACATCAATTGGGTATACTTCTATAATTTATGGAAGGTGCGCCGCAACACTGATGAGGCCCGTCGCATTCAGGCTGAGGCCGAGGCGTTGCTCGACGGGCTCGAAAAACGTCATTACATGCAGGCCGAGGTAGGTTTCTATCCGGCATACGCCACCGGTCACAGCATAGTGTTGCCGGGTGCCGTGGGCGGACGCGACCTCGAGTTGCCCACACCGCGCCAGGCACGTCCGGCAGAACAGGGCGCACCACGTTTGGCACTGTGCGACTTTGTGGCACCACGCCCATATCAGGACTATATCGGCGTGTTTGCACTGACCGTGTCACCCTCGTTTGCCGAGGAACTGGAGCAAGTAAAGCAGCAGGGTGACGACTATCATGCCTTGCTCATGCAAGGTGTTGGCGACCGCTTGGCCGAGGCCACCAGCGAATGGCTGCATCGCGAGGTGCGCACCAAGCTTTGGGGGTATGCCCCCCACGAACAACTGTCTATGCAGGATTTGGCCCGAGCTGCTTATCAAGGCATACGTCCGGCTGTGGGCTACCCCTCGCTGCCGCAACTCAAACTGATATTCCCCGTGAGTAAATTGCTGAACTTTGATACATTGAACATGCGTTTGACCGAGAATGGTGCCATGTATCCACAAAGCAGCATTTGCGGTTTGTATCTGAGCAGTCCGCACGCCAAATATTTTGCAGTACAGTCTTAAATTATCAGAAAACAAGCAAAAGAGGCTACTTTTGCCGTGGTGGGGTGTAAACCTCAACGGCAAAAGTCACTACCTTTGCAAAAAGATCATTCGGAGCGCGCTGGCGCGTTCGCAGATCAGATAAACATAAAATAAGGAACATTACAATGAAAAAGTCACTATTGTTATTGACATTGTGCCTTGGCTCTTTAGGCACTTATGCACAAGATGATGACGTGTATTTCGTTCCGTCATCAAAGGATAAGACCGAAACCAACGATACTTATACGGCTTCGGGCCGTTCAAGTTACACCCCCATTACGGGCAGCGACGACCCGACCTTCCAGCAGAGCGATTGGGCTGCCGGACGTGGCAATGGCCAGTGGGACGTTGACGCCTACAACCGTCGTGGCCGCAACTATAAAGGCAATGCCGTGGCCGATACACTTACAAGTCAGCAAACCTACGACCAAGGTTACGAAGACGGCTACGAAGACGGGTCGTGCACGGCACGCATCGTGCGATTTTGGTCGCCTCGTGCTGGTGTGTATGTGAGCAGCCCTTATTATATGGACTATTATGACCTGTACTATACCTACGACCCATTCTATTACGGCTATGGTTCGGCCTGGAGCATAGGTTGGAGCGGCTGGTATGGTTGGGGCAGTTGGTACGGCTGGCGCCCCTACTACAGTTGGTATGGTTGGGGCGGTTGGCATTCGCCCTGGTATGACCCTTGGTACGACCCCTGGTATGGCGGTTGTGGCTGGTGGCCGCGTTATGATTGGGCGTGGCGTCCCGCTTTGCCAAGCAATGCACATCGCGGTCCCGTTGGTGGTTGGACAGCCCGTGGCGGTAGCCGTGGCGCAGGTGCAGCCACAGGTGGCGTTAATGCTGCGGGCCGTGGCAGCTCATTAGGTTTTGGCGGAGGCCGCAACTATGGCGGCGGTCGTGGTGTGGCCGGTGGCGTGTCGGGAAATTCCCGTCGCAATTTTGGCAACACAGGTGTCAATTCTAACACCAATTTCAACGTCAATACCAATACAGGCAACCGACGTTTCGACAGTGGCAATAATTCTTACAACAACGGTCGAGGTTTTAACACAAACCGCAATGATAACGGTGGTAGCAGCAACCGCACATTTTCACAACCCTCGCGCAGTAATGTCGGCAGTGGCAGTTTCGGCGGAGGTCGTGGCTTTGGTGGTGGCGGCCGTTCGGGTGGCTCTGTGGGCGGCTCAATGGGCGGCGGACGCGGCTTTGGTGGCCGTCGCTGATTACGGAGACAACAGACTTCAAGAAACAAGAATGGGCGAATTGCATAAATAGCCATAAACAAGCAAATTATGAAACTCAAATATACCGTAGCGCTCACGGCCTTTGCATTGTGCAGCAGCATGAGTGCGCAAGACATATATAAAGTAGAAACCCTCAGCGGCAGCGACCTTAATGGTACAGCGCGCTATGTGGGCATGGGTGGTGCCATGAGCGCATTGGGAGCCGACCTGTCGACCATTGGCACCAATCCTGCCGCCATAGGCATGTACCGTCGCAGCGATGTGGCACTTACGGGTAGTGCCACCATACAGCCCAATGGTAAGTCGTTTTACGAAATAGACAAGGCACGCGGCTCGTTCGACCAGGCCGGATTTGTATATTCCTTCAAAACAGGCGATGGTAAAGGCAAGGGCGTGAATTTTGCCAACTTCGCCTTCAACTACCAAAAGCGGCGCAATCTTAAAAACTTTATTGGCCTCGACAACATTGCCACGCCTAATGGCGCTTCGCAGTCGTGGCAGATGCAGGAACTTGCCTATTACAATGGCAGGGGCTTGGACTTCAGCAACGACAACGACTGCAACTACACCACGCCGTTGGCTGTTACAGGTTACGATGCACAGATGATAGTTGAGGGACGCGATGCCAACGGCAACCGCATCTACACGCCGCGCAATTCGATGGCTTACAATTATTATCGTGCCCAATGGGGAGGCATACAGCAGTACGACTTCAACCTCTCGTTCAACATCAGCAACCAATTTTACGTGGGTGCCACCTTTGGTGTGTACAATGTTGACATGCACAGCCATTTGGAGTATGACGAAAATCTTTCGGTTGATGGCACACACAGCATTGGAGCATACAACATGAATTATGACGAGTCGGTGACCGGCACTGGCTTCGATGCCAAAGTAGGCTTTATTTACCGTCCCATCGAAGAAAGTCCCTTCCGCATAGGTTTGTCGGTAAGCACACCTATATTTTACGATCTTACACACGATGCGTATCTCTATATGGAAAGTCCATTCCAATATACCGACCCCAAAACGAACCAAACATACGATCGTACAGCTGCAAGCTATACCGTCACAGACTTGAATTACCGCATACGCACGCCGTGGAAACTGAATATCAGTGCGGCCACCACCGTGGGCAATTACTTGGCGCTTGATGCAGAGTACGAAGTGAGCCGTTACACTGGTGCGCAAGTGCGTTACCCCGATTACGACCGCTACGATTATTGGAACGACAGCTACATCTCATCTGTTCGCGACCGCGAGATGGATAAGGAAATTGACGCCATGCTCAACACCGTGCAGACATTCCGTATCGGTGCCGAGGTACGCATGGCACCGGGGCTGTTCGGCCGCGTTGGTTACAACTACGTGTCTTCACCATTCAAAAAGAACGCCTATCTGAACGCCTTCACCGAAAGTCCTTCATACCATTACAGTCTCAATACCGACTATGTCAATCTTGGCGCCATCAACCGCTTGACACTCGGCTTGGGCTACCGTTGCAAGCACTTCTATCTCGACATGGCCTATCAATATCAGCATCAACATGGCGATGTTTATGCCTTCCGTGCAACGGACTATGACGCTGGTATGTCGTCAGACAATCTGCTGAAGGGACAGGACGTCAAGCTCGACCGCCACAACATCATGTTAACCCTTGGCCTCAAGTTCTGACAATCCCCCTAAAATAGTTCGGAACACTTGTTTAATAAATTGCGCATATCACACAGCCGCAGCTTCGCTATGGAGCGTGCAATGTCTGTGATATGCGCAATTATTGTATGCTGGCATGCCGCGTAGCCCAAATGCCCCTGCCGTGCCAAACACTTTCAAGCAAAGTCTCAAAAAACTATCAATTCGCTTTGCAGTTACTGCAAAAGGCTGTACTTTTGTAGATGCAGAAAGCATACTCTTGTTCTTTTTATCACACCCTGTGCCGCCTAAGGAGTATGCGTGTTGGCGGCTCCGCTTGCAAGTATTGGCGAAAACACACTTGTGGGCATTGCATCATACGCAAAACTAACATTACCTATCATAATAACAAGCTAATGAAGACAGATATCGAAATTGCGCACAGCACAGAGCTCAAGCGCATTGACGAGGTAGCAAAGCAGTTGGGCATCGACCCCGAAGCCATCGAACACTATGGCAAGCACATTGCCAAACTGCCCCTTTCGCTCATTGATGAGAAGAAAAAAGGCAAGCTCATCTTGGTAACAGCCATTACGGCCACACGTGCCGGCATTGGCAAGACAACTGTGAGCATTGGCCTTGCCCTTGGTCTTAATGCTATTGGCAAGAAGGCTTGTGTGGCGTTGCGCGAGCCTTCGCTTGGTCCTTGCTTCGGCATGAAGGGCGGTGCAGCAGGTGGCGGATATGCCCAGGTGCTGCCAATGGAACGCATCAATCTGCACTTCACTGGCGACTTCCATGCCATCACCTCGGCTCACAATATGATAGCTGCCCTGCTCGACAATTACCTTTACCAGCACGAGAAGGAAGGCTTTGGCTTGCGCGAAATACTTTGGCGTCGCGTGCTCGATGTCAACGACCGTTCGCTCCGCTCTATCGTTACCGGACTCGGTCCGGCAACCAATGGCATTACACAGCAGGCTGGTTTCGACATAACCCCCGCATCTGAGTTGATGGCCATTCTTTGTCTTGCACAGGACGAGGCCGACTTGCGCCGTCGCATCGAAAACATACTCTTGGGCTATACCTACGACGGCAAGCCCTTCACTGTTAAGGATCTTGGTGTGGCTGGTGCCATCATGGTGTTGCTCAAAGATGCCATACAGCCCAATTTGGTGCAGACTACCGAAAATACACCAGCCATTGTGCATGGTGGCCCGTTTGCCAACATTGCCCATGGCTGCAATTCGCTCATTGCCACACGCATGTCGTTGAGCCATGCCGACTACACCATCACCGAGGCTGGATTTGGTGCCGACCTGGGTGCCGAAAAGTTCTACAACATTCTTTGTCGCAAGAGCGGTCTCGAACCCGATTTGACTGTGATTGTAGCCACAGCCCAGGGCTTGAAAATGCACGGTGGCGTAGAACTTGACAAAATCAAGGAGCCTAATGAGGAAGGCTTGCGTCACGGTCTGGCCAATCTCGACCGCCATGTGCACAACCTTCAGGGCTTTGGCCAGAGCGTTGTTGTCGTGTTCAACCGTTTCGTAACCGATACAGAGGAAGAGATGGCGTTGCTGCGCGAACACTGCGAAAAGGAACTCGGTGTGCCCTTCGTCATCAACTATGCCTACACCGATGGTGGTGAGGGTGCCAAGGAAATGGCACAGCTCGTGGTTGACACCATTGACAAGAATCCCTCGCAGAAACCCTTGCACTTTACTTACGACGACAACGACTCCATCAAGACCAAAATAGAGAAGGTGGCCAAGACCATTTATGGTGCGGCCAGTGTCACCTTTGCCAAGCCGGCTTTGAAACGCATCAAGTTGGCCGAGGAACACGGTATGGCCCACTTCCCCGTGTGCATTGCCAAGACACAGTTCTCATTCTCGGCCGATGCCAAACAGTATGGTGCGGTGAGTGGTTTCAACATTCTCATAAAGGACGTTGTGCTCAACGCAGGTGCCGAGATGATAGTAGCCATTGCTGGTGACATCTTGCGTATGCCTGGTTTGCCCAAGGATCCGCAAGCCAACCACATCGATTATGTTGATGGCGAAATCATTGGCTTGAGCTAATGTGCTTTCAATGTGAAAATAACTTTGAACACCTGTTTAGTACGGCAGACACCGTAGCGTGATCTGTTGGCCGCTAATGCAGAAAACAAAAGAATATAAAGGCTGACGCCGTAGCGTTTTTGTTTATAACACGCTACGGCGTCAGCCTTCATTTGTACATCTGCACATCAGCGAGCTGTGCTCGCTATCCCTCCTCGTCCAGCCTGTTCTCCCACAGGTAGTGGCGTGTCTCCTTGACAATCACGCCCGACAGCAGGAGCAGCGACACAATGTTAGGCAGAGCCATCAAGGCATTGCACGTATCACCCAAATTCCATACAAGATTTATGGCTGTAACGGAACCTATGAAAGTAGCCGAAATCCACAAAATGCGGTACACATAGCGTGCCTTGCGGCCAAACATATATTCGAGTGCTTTCTCCCCCAAGTAACTCCACCCCAGA